>Ga0208357_1000381_pt1 | contig 35897 bp, 30 predicted proteins | sample NGESurdeep092012_6_FD_184487 | JGI IMG/M metagenome (GOLD analysis project Ga0208357, IMG submission 184487) | Arctic peat soil microbial communities from Barrow, Alaska - NGEE Surface sample F52-2 deep-092012 (SPAdes) | ecosystem: Environmental > Terrestrial > Soil > Wetlands > Peat ...
CCTTTATTTTTATAAAAAGGGAAACCCGCTCCGGTAACTTTATTTCCTAATTCAAAATTAATAAGGTCATACTTTTTGGCTAAATCCCAATGCGGAACGGCTCCGTCATAAAGTTGGGGTTTCACTCCACCTTCTCTTACTATTTCATTTTCTTCAGGAGTTTTCCCTTCGGGAACAGTAGCGTGGGGAAGGTTGGGTAATTTTATTAAACTATCATGAAGATTTTTTTCAACTGCAGATAATTTTTCGCTCACCGGCTGTAAAGAAATTTTCATCGCAGCCACTTCCTGTTTTTTTTCTTCTGCCAATTCTTTTTTCCCGGAAGACATTAATTGCCCTATTTCTTTTGAAGTAGCATTTATTTTTGATTGCAATTCATCCAGCTCATATTGAAGGCTTTTTCTTTCATCATCAAGAGAAATAATATTATCAACCAATGAGGTTTCTGCAAAATGCTTTTTTACCAATCCTTTTAAAACTTTGTCCCTGTTTGCCTTTATAAAATTTACCTGTAACATTTCTGCTATTATTTTGTTTGCAAATATAGAAGGTTTCGGGTATCAGGTTTCAGGTTTCAGTAAGCAAAGGAATAACCTGAATTTTTAATTAACGAATCAATCAATCAACGAATTAACTTTTTAATTTTTAATTTCGCGGCATGAATGCAAATGATGATATACAATCTCGTTGGTGGAAATTAGAAGAACAATTTCTTGAAAAATTTGGGAAAAAGCCAGATGTGGAAGCTATTTTATTTTTGATAGGAATACAGGAATTGGGAAATTTTAAAACCACAAAAAAATTTAATAAAGAACAAAAGCAAGATCTTATGCATGTGGCCGTTTGTACTCTATTGAGCCAAAGCGGCTATTATAAAGTAGAAGAGTATGATAAAGATGGCTGGCCGCATTTTGCACAATTGAAAGAATTACCGCATTTTAATATGATGGAGCAGGAAAATTTTTTAAAAGACCATATTTTACTTTACTTTGAAAATATTGGAAAACCATTCAAAAACTTTTAGATAAATGAAGAAACTTTTTTACGTTATTTCTTTTGTATTTTTTATTTCATGCACGGCCTCAAGGCATTCCTCAAATTCTAAAAATGAAAATGTATTTGTAAAAATAGAAACTGATTCTGGAACTATGGTTGCAAGACTTTACAACAAAACTCGATTAACCAAAGAAAATTTTGAAAAGCTGGTAAAAAGGCATTTTTATGACGGGCTGTTATTTCATCGTGTTATCAAAGGATTTATGATACAAGGAGGCGACCCTGACAGCAGAAATGCAAAGCCGGGACAGGTTTTAGGCGATGGAGGGTCAAAAAAAACGATCCCTGCAGAATTTGACACTTCGCTTTTTAACAAAAAAGGCGCGCTTGCAATGGCCAGGGAAGGCGACGAGGTGAACCCTAAAAAAGCGAGCAGCTCTTCCCAATTTTATATTGTGGAAGGAAAGACTTTTACTAACCTGGAAATGAACAGAATTGAGGAACATTTTGGAATAAAAATCCCCGAGGATCACAGGGAAGTTTACCGTACCATTGGTGGCGCTCCATTCCTGGATATGAATTATACAGTTTTCGGCCAGGTAGTGAGCGGGCTGGGTGTAATTGATAAGATTGCAAGCGCCTCAAAAGATAAAAACGACAGGCCATTGCATGATATTAAAATGAAAATTACCATCATGAAAAGAAGTGAGTACAGAAAGTATCTATAAAAATATTAATTTGCAACTCAATATTTCAGAATAAATTAAATAAAAGCTATGAATTTCCCTCCTGAATTAAAATATACCAAAGACCACGAATGGATCTCTGTTAATGGAGATATTGCTACTATCGGGATAACCGATTTTGCACAACACGAATTGGGTGATATTGTATATGTAGACATTGATAGTAAGGACAAAAAGCTGGAAGCCGAAGTAGTATTTGGAACAGTGGAAGCCGTAAAAACAGTAAGTGATCTTTTTTTACCGGTTTCAGGTACTATTACTGAAATAAATCCAATACTTAGCAGCGAACCTGAAAAAGTAAATTCGGATCCTTACGGCGATGGATGGATGGTAAAAATGAAAGTAGATAATCGGGAAGATATAAATAAACTAATGGATGTAGAAGCTTACAAAAAGCTGGTTTCTTAGTCCTGATTTTGAAAAAATGGAACAGCAAAAAATTCCTTTTAAAAAATTTTTGCCAGGCATTGCCTGGTTTTTTATTGTGGCAGTATTAACCCTAATGCCCGGGAGTGATGTTCCAAAAGTGGAATGGCTTGACTCAATAAAGAATTTTGATAAAATAGTACATGCCGGCTTGTTCGGCGGATTAACGTTTCTGTTTTCGCTTCCTTATTTTAAAATTGGCTTTCCTTTTGCACAAAAAAGAAATTATTTAATAAGAATTTCGCTGGCTGCAATCGTTTGGGGCATTACAGTGGAATTCATACAAAGATTTTATATCCCGGGCCGCGATTTTGATTTGCTCGATTGGGCAGCCGATTCTGCTGGAGTATTGATTGCCTTTTGGATTTGTATAAAAATCATGAAACATTCGGGAAATAAATAAGTGCAGTAAATCAACTTTTAATAGAGATTTCTGTTTTCTTAATAAAACCATTTATTCTTTATAATCTTAATAAGGCAACGGCACAAAAAAGCAAAAAGAAATTACCTTCAATGATGATCTTGCTGAAGGTAATAAAATTGACTCCCTTTTCTCATTTGCTTTTACTAAGGTAATAAAGTCTTAAATGTCAAATTCAATAGTGAGTTCAAAATACAGGTACAAAATTCAAAAGATTTGAAGCGATTTTCAGTAACATATAATCTGAAGTTATCTCCGAGATAATCTTTTCCTGATATTTTAATGATTTTTAATAAATATTAACCTCTTTTTGGGAAGCTGTTTCACGATTATTTCCCCTATATTTCCAACCTAATTTTATTATTTATACATTTGCCAGATGAAAAATGTTGACAACATGGAATACAATACCACACGAAACCATCTTACTATCAGGGAATATGGCCGGCATATTCAAAAAATGGCGGAGTATGTGATGACCATTGAAGACAAGGAAAAGCGTCAGAAAAACGCAAATGCGCTTGTAGAACTTATGGGATTTTTAAATCCACATTTAAAAAACGTAGAGGATTTTCGACATAAATTATGGGATCATCTTTTTTTGATTACTGACTTTAAACTGGAGGTAGAAAGCCCCTATCCAATTCCTACACGCGAAACTCTCAGGCCAAAACCAGACCCTATTCCCTATCCGAAAAGATATCCTAAATACAATCACCTGGGAAAAAATATTGAGATCATAATAGATAAAGCTTTAAGCGAAGAAGATCCTGAAAAACGGCAGGGATTCGCTAATTCCATCGCCTATTATATGAAGCTGACTTACAGCAACTGGCATAAAGAATTGGTGCACGATGATAATATTCAAACAGAATTATCTGCTATTACACAGGGTGAACTCGAATTTAACAACCGCCCTTTTATAAAGCACCGCGTTGAAAATATTCGCGAAGAATTTGGCGGCGGCGGAAAATACCGTAAGAATTTCGGGCAACGAAATAACCGAAATAACCAGGGCCGCGATAACAGGAATAATAATAGAAAGTTTGGAAAGAAAAGGTATTAAGAATTGAATGCCGAAAGGTTCATAGTTCATAAAAAATATTTTCAAATTAATCAATACGTTTACCCTGGCATATCATAAATTGCCGGGGTTTTATTTTTAATTTATAGAAACAGAAATACTTCCATGGGATCATTCTATGTAACCGGCGGCAAAAAATTAAAAGGGACGATAACTCCACAAGGCGCAAAAAATGAAGCGCTGCAGGTAATTTCAGCCATTTTATTAACCGGAGAAAAAGTAACGATCCATAATATTCCAGACATTATAGATGTCAATCTTCAAATTGAATTATTGGAAGGATTGGGAGTATCAGTAGAAAGAACAGATCATAACACTTGTGTTTTCCAGGCGAATCATGTAGATATCAATTATTTAGTTTCTCCTTTGTTCAGAGAAAAGACAGGAAAATTGCGCGGAAGTGTAATGCTTGCCGGACCTATGCTTTCACGTTTTAAAAAAGCATATATCCCTAAACCAGGAGGTGATAAAATTGGCCGCAGAAGATTGGATACTCATATTATGGGTTTCAAAAAACTGGGTGTTCAATTTGGTTATGATACCGATGAATCCTTTTTTCATCTCCATGCTTCGGTATTAAAAGGAACTTTTATTTTGCTCGATGAGCCAAGTGTAACAGGCACAGCAAACCTTGTAATGGCAGCGGCACTCGCAGATGGAATTACCACTATCTACAATGCAGCATGTGAGCCATACATTCAACAGCTTTGCAAAATGCTCAACAGTATGGGAGCAAAAATTTCAGGCATTGCCAGTAATATGCTGTCAATAGAAGGAGTGAAGGAATTACATGGAACTACACACACTATTCTTCCTGATATGATCGAAGTAGGATCATTCATTGGGCTTGCCGCCATGACACAAAGCGATATCCTTATAAAAAATGCAGGATTAAAACATCTTGGTGTTATCCCCGAAAGGTTTCAACAATTAGGAATAAAAATGAATTTTTCGGGAGACGATATTCATATTCCCGAACAGGGCATTTATGAAATAGAAACTTTTTTAGATAGTTCATTGCTCACTATTTCTGACCATCCATGGCCAGGACTTACGCCAGACCTGTTAAGTATTATTTTAGTAGTAGCCACCCAGGCAAAAGGAAGTCTTTTGGTTCATCAGAAAATGTTTGAAAGCCGGTTGTTTTTTGTAGATAAAATAATTGAAATGGGCGGCCGTGTTGTTTTATGCGATCCGCACCGGGCAGTAGTTGTAGGTCTCGAAAGAAAATTTCCATTAAAAGGGATTGCTATGAGCAGTCCCGACATAAGGGCGGGGGTAGCTTTATTAATTGCAGCTTTGAGCGCTGAGGGAAACAGTATTATTCAAAACATTGAGCAGATAGACAGGGGTTATCAAAATATTGATGAAAGATTGAGAAGCCTGGGAGCAGAGATTGTGAGGGAATAATTGGTTAATTAGCAAATGTGAAAATTAAAAAATGACGAAGAAGTACAATAAAATCATTTTAATAACTGCGCCTTCAGGGTCGGGTAAAACATCTATCGTAAAATACCTGATAAAGAAATTTCCTGCACTTTCCTTTTCTGTTTCGGCCACCACGCGTGCACCTCGCAAAAACGAAAAAGAAGGAAAAGATTATTATTTTATTTCGGAAAATGAGTTTAAAGATAAAATTCATAATAAAGAATTCCTGGAATGGGAAATGGTGTATGAAGGGAAATATTATGGCACGCTTAAATCAGAAATTGAAAGAATCTGGGAGGGGAAAAAAATCCCGGTATTGGACATTGATGTACAGGGCGCCATACACGTGCAGCAGCAATACCCGGTCAATACGATTGCTATTTTTGTACAAGCGCCTTCAGTGATTGAATTAAAAAAAAGATTACAAACCCGGGGATCAGAAACTGAAGAATCGCTGCAGGCCAGATTAAATAAATCAACCTACGAAATGACGTTTAGAAATCATTTTGAAAATATTATTATTAATGAAAAATTTGAGGAAGCGTGTAATGAAACGGAGAGAATCATTGGTAAGTTCCTTAATGATTGAATGGGTTTGTTCATTTTCAATTTTATAAATTTGTAACATGGATTGGATAACATTTATTGCTTTGATCCTCGCTATTCTTTTTCTTGGATTTTTTTCAGGGATTGAAACTGCGTTCATATCCGCTAATAAATTATCTATCGAATTAAGAAAAAAGCAGGGAAGCTACAGTGGTAGCAAGTGGTCTTCCTTTCTGGAAAACCCTGGCCGCTTCATGGTTACTCTTTTAATTATTTTTAATTTTCTTTTAGTTGTTTGCGTGCTATTATGGAACCATATTTTATCCAGCGTGTGGGAATTTTGGAATATTGATAATACCTATTTCATTCTGTGTTCGCAAACTATCATTTTGGCTTTCATCCTCCTATTTATAGAATTTCTCTTTAAAGCATTTTTCAGAACAAAAGAAAATACAATTACGGGAGGTGGCTTCATCACATTCATTGTACAATTCTTTTACTACTTTTTTTCCTGGATGGCCCGCTATTTTGCAAACACGGCAGAATGGATTCTAAAATATTTTTTCAATGTAAAAATCCAGAATAGAAAGGAGGCATTTATAAGAACAGAACTGAACTATTACGTTCAGCAATTAAAAATGAGCGATACAGATGAAAATTCAGAAATGAATGAGGACATTTTTGAAAATGTATTATCATTATCCGAAACCAAGGCACGCGAATGCCTGATACCAAGAAAAGAAATTAAAGCCATCAATATTAATTCAACAATTGAGGATATTAAAAATCGCTTTATAGAAACCAGGCTAAGTAAATTGGTCGTTTTTGAAAATAATATTGATAATGTAAAAGGGTACGTCCATCAACTGGATATGTTTAAAAATCCAGAAATCCTTAGCGCAATTTTAATTCCCATTCCTGTAATTCCTGAAAGTATGAATGCAGCTGATCTCATTAATAAATTTACAAAAGAAAAAAAGAGTATTGCATGGGTAATTGATGAATTTGGCGGCACTGCCGGCATCGTAACTATGGAAGACGTTCTGGAAGAAATCTTCGGAGATATCTACGACGAATTTGATGTGCAGAAGGAATTAATAGATAAACAAATCGCTCCAAACGAATATCTTTTCAGTGGTCGCCTGGAACTGGATTTTTTGATAGAAAGATATAATTTTAAATTTAGAAAAAACGAGGAGACAGAAACACTTTCGGGATATATTATTAATCTTCATGGATCTATTCCACGTCAGAAAGACCGCATTATTCTTGACGATTATCAATTTGATATTTTGAAAGTAAGTGAAACCAGGATTGAAACATTAAAACTGAAAGTATTAAAATAGTTCGGAGTTCGTTCAGCGCAAACAGTAAACAAAGGAATAACAAGAATTCCTATTTATCTGATTGAAGAATCATATAATAATAAGCTTAACCAAAGAAAATCTAAACATCAAACCTATAATGCGTATTGCAGTTAACGCGATTTCTTTTATAAAACAGCCTTCAGAAAATGATAAAAATTCTTATGAAGAAGTTATTTTACAATTAGCAATATCTCAACCAAAACATACTTTCATTTTTCTTTTTGACAAACCTCATCAACCGGAATTGGTTCTCCCTGAAAATGTAATTCCGGTAGTAGTGGGTCCGGAAGCAGATAGCCCATTGAAATGGCGGATCTTGTACAATTTAAAAGTGCCGTCTGCTTTAAAAAAATACAAAGCTGACGTTTTCATCAGCGAAAAATTTTGTTCTTTAAAAACCAAAATTCCCCAATTATTAATATCGCCGGACCTTACTTTCATTCACCAACCTTCTTATGTAAATAAAAAGTTTATCGATTTCTATAAAAAATATACTCCTCGCTTTTTAAATAAAGCGGATGCCATCATTGTCCATTCCCTGTGCTCAAAAAATGAGATCATTACCCGTTTTAAAACAGATACACAAAAAATAAAGATCCATTATAATATAGTCGCAAAGCATTTCAAATCTTTGAGCCATGCTGAAAAAGAATTAATAAAAGAAAAATATACAGATGGGAACGAATATTTTATTTACAAAGGAATTATAAGCCCGCAACAAAATTTAATAAATTTACTGAAAGCATTTTCCTTTTTTAAAAAAAGGCAAAAAAGTACAATGCAATTGATCATTGCCGGAAATGCGGGAATAGATTACGAAACTTTTTTAGAATCATTAAGACTCTACAGGTTTCAAAAGGAAGTGAAAGTATGCAAGAATTTATCCGAAGATGAATTAGGAAGAATTACAGCAGCAGCTTATGCAATGGTATATATCCCTCTTTATGAGACTTCATCTGTTTCAACTTTGGAAGGCATGAAATGCGAAATACCTGTAATTACTTCTTCTACCGGCGCTATGCCTGAGTTTTGTGGCAATACAGCATTATTCGCAGAGCCTGAAAATTTAAAAGACATAGCCGAAAAAATGATGTTGATCTTTAAAGACGAAAAATTAAGAAAGGAATTAATCGAAAAAGGAAATATGCAGGTTACAAAATATATGGCTCAAAAAACACCAGGCATTTTATTTGAAACAATACAAAATCTTGTGAAAAAAAATCCCCTCAATTGAAGGGATTTTTTGAAATCAGTATACTACGTTTTTAATATTTTGCTCCTTCCCCGGGCTTTGGAATAGATTGACTTATAAATTCTCTCAGATCTTCATTGGCGGTGACGCGATCATCCTTGCGCATATACACCATGTGCCCGGTACGAAAACCTTTCCAACTAATACGGTCTTTTAATTTACCGCTTGGATCCATTTGCCACAAACTGTATTTTGCATTAAAAAAATCACAGGCTCCATCATAGTATCCTGATAGTACCATCAAATGCATAAAAGGATTTTGTGCCATAGCTTGTCTGAGGTTCTCTCCGGTATGGTCATTTTTTTCATCCCATGGCCAAACAGAGCCAAACATATTGTATTTCAAATCTGTTTTATACTTTAATTCGTCTCTTAAATAAATATTCATAGCCGGGGTAAATGCATGTAGCCACGCAGTTAGTTCTGCATTGTAATCAGGAGAATCGCCCGCATCTTCCCGGTCTATACCTTTGTACCGGGAATCTAACCTGCCGATTGTAAATCCTTTATCGCGTAATAATTCTTTCCAGAAAAAATCGGCAGGGATAACTAAATTATGTTGTAAAATTACTTTTTCAGACAAACCGGAATAGCGGGACATTTTTGCAGCTATTTCCTCTTTCTGCGAATCCGTTAAAGTACTTCCTTTTGCTAATGCAGGTATCAATTCATTGATTGTAAAGTTTTCAACTTCGGGCAACATGTCGGTCAAATCTTTGCCTTGTAAATCTGAAACAAGTGCTTTGTGATACCACGCTGTTGCGGAAAAATAAGGTAGCATCAAAGCTTCATCCACCGGTCCTTCACGCTTGATTCCCAAATCAGTTGGAGAAACCAGTACTACACCATCAAGATACATCCATTGAGCATTCTCCAGTTCCAGCGCAAGCCCTGAAACCCTTGTGGTACCGTAGCTTTCGCCAATAAGAAATTTAGGCGATGCCCAACGGTTGTTGCGTGTTACAAATGTATTGATCCATGTGGCCAGGTATTTAATATCTTCATTTACACCAAAAAATTTGGAATTCGGAATGTCATCACTTACTTTTCTTGAATATCCTGTATTTACAGGATCAACATAAACTATATCGGCAACGTCTAAAATTGAATTGGAATTATCGTGCAAACCATAAGGCTCTACAGGATATCCTTCATCATCGGTGTTTAAAATTCTTGGACCGGTAAAGCCGATTTCCATCCATACGGAGGGAGTGCCGGGGCCACCATTGAATGATATTACCAATGGACGTGATGCCCTGTCTTTTACATCACTTCTTTCATAATAAGTATAAAATACGGAGGCTATCGGTTTCCCATTTTCATCCCAAACCGGTAGTGTGCCTGTTTTTGCAGTATATGGAACTACCTGGCCTTTTATGGTAATGGTATTTTTGGTGATAACAGATGAATCTACAATTACCATTGGGTTTTGGTCCGCAGCTTTTTCATTTTTTGTTGATTCATTGTTAGCTGATGATTTTCTCTGAGCGTTTAATTGTTGATTGAAACAAAAACAAATTAATAAAACCGGCATTAGATTTTTCATGAATTCTTAGTTTAAGTTTTTAATTTTTAAGATCCCAAAAGGATTTGGTATTAGACATTTGCAAAGGAAATAAATTTAGAGACTTGCAATACAAAAAAAGTATGAATGGCAATATCAATCAAATAATTCGAAAATAAATTTTATGAGAACATCATTTTACACTCATTTTCTCAACTTATATACTCTCACATAATCTACATAAAATTTTTGTGGGAAAATAGAATCATCAATTGGGCCGCCCCAATCTCCTCCAATTGCAGTATTGAGCAAAAGATAAAGAGGCCCTGTAAATGAAGCCGGATAAGCTGTTGAAGGCACGGTAAAGTCTAAATAATAATGATCATCTACAAAAAGTTGAATCCTGTTTCCTCTTCGTTCCATACCGTACACATGGAAATTTGAATGAAGGTCATCAAATAATAATTTACTTCCTTTACTCAAATGTTTATTCGCTTCTGTGGAAGTAGAATCCCAACAATGCAAAGTGCCCCACACCGTTTTTGGAATATGCCCTACAAATTCCATAATATCAATTTCACTACAGCGCGGCCAGCCCACTTCCGGCACGTTTGCCCCCATCATCCATATTGCAGGCCAAATCCCTTTCCCTTCAGGAAGTTTTGCTCCCACTTCTATTCTTATGTTTCCTTTAAAAGAATGCTTCCCCAAAGTATTGATGCTCGCTGATGTATAAGCAGCCTCTTTATAATTTTCCTTTTTTGATTCGATCACTAAATTCCCATCTTTTTCATAACAATTTTCAATCCTTGCTTTCGTATAAAATTGTTTTTCATTATTGCGGACAAATCCTTCTTCATATCCCCATTTGGAGCTATCGGGTAAGCCGCTCCCATTAAACTCATCTTTCCAAAGCAACCTTCCCTTTTTACCTAACGGCTTATAATTGTTTTGCTGTGCATTAGCACAAAAACATGATAGCAACAAAATCACTAATGCTGAAAAAGTTTTATAATGCATAAAACTGATGTTTTTATTTTATTTTCTTCAACCGAAACATTTTTGTTTCGTGGCTTAATACGTTTCTTATGTGTGATCACAACCTGGTTTTCCCATTCCGCTATTACCATTGACTCCCATATTTCGCGAACAATATTTTCATTAATACCAGTGGTAAAATAATTCCATTAAACCCCCAATTGGAGGCGTGGGAGCCAGATCAATTTTTGCATCAGAAGAATTCTGAGCATTTGCTGAAAAAATATTCAGGCAACATGCAATCATGAAAACTGAGAGGATTTTTTGATCATCTTTCGTGGTTTTATTTTTGATGAATAACTTTTTAATCTATAAGAATTAGAATTAAAGATTGGCAATTTTTGCACCTAATCAATATCTTTCATCAACACTGCTAATTTTTCTAAAATATCCGAACTATCGTACAATAAAGCAATAAATTTGAATTATTCCGATGAAAGGAATTTAAACTCCTAATCAAAATTTACAAAAAATACATTTTTATGAAACCAATTATGAAACCAACTTTAAAAAAATTAGCTATCCTTTCTGCGATCTTTTATATATTAAAAGTAATAGCGGCATTCCAAGGCTGGCAATTAGGAATTAAATTTGCATATGCATTCATTATTTTTTTCACTGGTTTTCTTCTCTGCCTGGTTTTATTATTAATTGACAAATATCTTTAAGATAAAATAAGAATCATCCTTAAAAGTTTGTTTACTGCACCATAATCTCATCTGCGAATAACCATGCAGGTTTTCCTTCTCCCGGGTGGCCTTTGGGGCAAACTCCTAAATTTTTTGCGCTTACGCGAATGTATCTTGCTTTCTGTAATGAAAAATTCAAGGTAAAATCTTTTATGATAAAACCCTTTTCATCTGGTGAAATCGTATTTTTTACCGTTCCCAGATCCGTAAAATTTTCCCCGTCATTGGAAACTGCATACGTTACTGATTGCGGTAAAAAAATCCAGTCCTTATTATGTTGCAGACAACCAATAGTGATTTTTTGCATATCGGTTTCGGCGCCCATATCTATTGTTGCAATCAAATCATTCCCTTCAAATCCGTGCCAATACTTACTTAAATCATCAGTACCCCGCACGCCGTCTGTAAGAGTGTTGGGCCCATCAGCCATATAATATTTACTTTCAGGATAAGTATAAGTTACATTTTTACCAATCGCCTTATGCATCACAAATTTTTGTTCAGCAGGTTTTACACCCATCACTCTTCCATCTTCTACAATCACTGCTTTTACAGTAACGGAAGAGTCAATGGGAACAGGGCTTTCATATTGATTGCTTGTCACATCGGGATCGCTGCCATCGGTAGTATAATAAATTTTGGGGCCAGGAATTTCAGAAGAAAGAATGACAAATAATTTTCCATCCTTCGAAGAAGGCTTTATAGCAACAGTAAAATTTCCAGGGCAATAATTAAATCCTTTTTGGCCAAAAACTTTAAACTGATTTTGCAGGCGGTTATAAAAATCATCATAGTTTTTTTCTTCTTTGGGAGTCCACACCGCTTCAGATAACGCAAGCATACGAGGCAAAACCATGTACTCCAAATGCGATACGGTCGAAATAAATTCTGTCCACACATTTGCCTGTGCACCCAAAATATATTTAGCTTCAGTGGAATCTAATTCTTTTGGAATCGGATTATAATCATATACCATTTTCAAGGAATTGAATCCACCTATAGCCTCAGGTTCGCCTGCAGGCCCAGCCTGGTAATGATCAAAATAAAGCGGCGTACCCGGTGTCATCACTACATCATGGTGCATCTGTGCTGCCTTAATGCCACCATCTTCACCACGCCAGCTCATCACAGTAGCTTCAGGGGCTAAACCACCTTCCAGGATTTCATCCCAACCGATTAATTTTCTGTGATGGGCTATCAAAAACTTTTCTATTCGTTGAATAAAATAACTCTGCAATTGATCTTCACTTGTGTCTCCCAGTTTCTTCATTAATGCCTGGCACCTGGGATCATTTTTCCACGGCGTTTTATCCACTTCATCGCCACCCACATGAATATATTTGGAAGGAAATAATTGCATTACTTCAGTTAGTACATTTTCTAAAAAAGTAAAAACGCTGTCATTCGAAACATCATATACCGACTGGATGCCCGGGGGATATATTCCACCAGTAATTGTCAATTGAGGTTTTTGAGTGCACGACAACCAAGGATAAGCCGCAATAGTGGCAGCAGAGTGGCCGGGCATTTCTATTTCAGGAACGATCGTGATATTTCGCTCTTTTGCATAAGCGCCTATTTCACGTATTTGTTGCTGGGTATAATATCCGCCATAATTGGTTTCTTCACCTGGCTGTGTTGGCTGACATTCGCTCCATGGAATACCGGTTCTGTCTGCACGCCACGCACCAACAGAGGTAAGCTTAGGATATTTTTTTATTTCAATTCGCCATCCCTGGTCATCGGTTAAGTGCCAGTGAAATGTATTAAATTTATACGCAGCCATCAGGTCAATATATTCTTTTATCATTTGTGGCCCAAAGAAATGCCTGCATACATCAAGGTGCATTCCGCGCCATTTGAAACGCGGATAATCTAGAATTTTCATACATGGCACTTGCAATTCTGCATTGGTGCGTATTTGAGGCAATGTTTGAAAAAGAGATTGCATCCCATAAACTATTCCTGTTTTCGTATTAGCGATGATTTTTATTGAATTGGGCGATACGTCTAAGAGATAACCTTCGTCTCCAATTGTTGCTGTTTTTTTAATTTCAAGGACAATGGATTTACTCTTTTTTGTATTAATAGGTAATACATCACCGGAAATATTTTTTATAAATGTATTCAAAAAATCAGCTGCATGGCGAAGCTCACTTTCTTTATTATTAAAGACGATAGAAGTATTTCTGTCAATTATAAAATGTCCATCCTGAACTGAAAGGCTTACTGGTTGAGGGATTATGCTTATTGCTTGTTGCGATTTTCCAAGGAAAGGGAATAATAACACTAAAATAAAAATCAGCTTTTTGTTCATTGGTATAGTTTGTATTTTAAAATTATTTTCATTGAATTGCCATTAAAAGAAAAATTAGGAAGGAAACAATATACAATCACTAAAATAACTTTATCTTCTAAAATTTAAATCTGGAATTGCTGTTATTTCTTTGTCTCCCGCAAGGCAGGCTTCTTTGCCGCTATTGAATAAAATCATTATGCTCCATCCAAATTCTCAAAACATCCATCCAATTATCTTTCTTTTCCAGGAGATGAGTTCCAAATCCATGTCCGCCATTTTGATAAATATGCATTTCAGCAGGAACATGATTTTTTAATAAGGCCTCATAATATTTGATACTGTTTTCAGGATTTACAGTATTATCATCTCCTGCAAGAACCAAAAATGTAGGGGGTGTATATTCTGTTACGTGCAATTCGTTTGAAAAATTTTTCATCAAATTCCCGGATGGATTTTTTCCCAACAGGTTTTCCTGGCTTCCCTTATGTGTCAATGAATTCAACATGCTTATTACAGGATAAGCAAGAATAGAGAAATCAGGGCGCAATGAAATGTGGTTTGGGTTTGAAATATAATCTTTATCAAAGTGAGTTGACGCGGTTGCTGCTAAATTTCCGCCTGCTGAAAATCCCATGATTCCTATTTTTTGAGGATCTATATTCAGTTGCGAAGCATTTTCTCTTACATATTGTATCGCCCTTTGCGCATCCTCTATTGGCCCAACTGATTTATCTTTCATTATTTCATCACTTGGTAACCGATACTTTAAAACGATACCGGTAACGCCCCAACTGTTCAGAATTTTTGCAACTACAGTCCCTTCCAAATTGTAAGCAAGAATCGAATACCCGCCACCCGGGCAGATGATAACTGCTGTATTTCTTCCTGAATTTTTCTCTGGTTGAAAAATAGTAATCTCCGGTACAGAAACTTTACTGATCCTGATTACTCCATCACTCCCCGTATCTACCTTTTCTTTATAATCTGCAGCAGGCTTGCTGTTGGGAACGTCCTTGTATAACGGGATTGTAGTTTGTGAGTAAGCGCTATTTATGATCATCATAGAAAAAAATAAAAATAATAAAGACTTAAATTTCCTTTCCAAAAAATTATTTTCCGAATTAAGTAACTGCCTCAGGTATGTTGTCATAATAGATAAAATATTTAAAAGACTTAAATTCATTTTTTTAAAATTAATCTTTTGTGACGGCCGAAAAAAATCTGTTCTTACCATTATTTCAAACCGCCTTGTCCACGATATAATTTTAATTTACCATCCAATTTTAATTTCAAGACTGTCATATATTCGTCCTTATACTTTTGCGGAACATTGATAAATACCAGGCCAGGTATCGGACTCCATGAAATTTTCCCAACAATTTTTGGCTGTAAATGCTGTGCAGTTCCTACAATTTGTACATCATCAATTTTATTGGATAGTCCTTTAATCATGATGTTTCCCGCTGTTTGTCCCGGAAGGAAAAGGTATAAAGTTGTGGAATCTTTTGATAAAGTACTTGGTCCATAAAAATGCCCTTGCGGTAAGCCGGGTATTGTTCCAAAAATAGCTTCACCATTTTTTTTATTCCATTTCCCCAATTCTTTCAAAATATGTACCTGCTCCGAAGGTATGGTGCCGTCTGCTTTGGGACCTATGTCCAGCAATAGATTTCCACCATTACTTACTGCATCTACAAAAATACTGATCACTTCAAAAGGTGTTTTGTAATTGGTATCGTCAGGGTGATAGCCCCAGTTATTGTTAGTCGTCATACACAGCTCCCACCAATTGTATTTTGGGCGACTCACCGGAAAATTTTGTTCAGGCGTTTCATAATCTCCATAGCCCGCAAGCCTGCCATTGATAATGGCGTTAGGGTTTACACTCAGAATTTCTTCCCTTACTTTTTTAGCCTGCCATTCTTCAGCGTTGTGTTCCCAATCGCCATCAAACCACCAAAGATCTGGCTTGTACAAATGATTCACCTCGTTTATCTGTGCCTGGAAAAAATGTTGAAATTTTTCCCAGCGTTGCGGATCATCAGCTATTTTATAGCGACTGCTGTCCTTTAAAAAACCAGGATAATCCGGATAGGTCCAATCAATAAGAGAAAAATATGCACCGCGTTTGATGCCATCTTTATCCAACGCTTTGTAGAAAGGTTTTAACACATCTCTCTTTGCTGGCGTATTGTCCACCACATTAAAATGATGTTGCTTGGTTGGCCACAAAGCCACGCCATCATGGTGTTTGGTAGTAATGACCGCATAACGGGCACCACTTTCTTTGATCAAATCAGCCCATGCTTGCGGGTCATATTTTGAAGCGGTAAAACCATTCAGTTGCTTCATATAATCGGTATAGCTTATGGTACCATTATGAAAACTCCAGCTTTCATCAATACCGTCTACTGAGTAAATACCCCAATGAATGAAGATGCCCAATTTAGCATCCGCAAACCATTGCATTTTTGCACGGATAGAATCAGGATTGATTTTATCCTGGGCAGAAACATTTTCAAGAGCAAAAAGAAAAATAGAAAAAATTAAAATTCGTCGCATCAAAAAGGCATTTTTCATCAATTCAGATTTTAAGTTGTGCAATTAAAAAAAAATTAGCAAAGCCGCCTAATTTGGGTTTAAAGAAGTAAACTTCAACAATTCACCAATGTACCAATTCAACAATATAACAATATAACAATTCACCAATCCTACAAAGCCCTGTCCAGATGAACATATCCTCCGTCCACATGAATGATCTGCCCGGTAGTGTGACTCGATCTGTCTGACAAAAGAAACACCACCATGTTGGCAATTTCTTCAGGCGTAGTCATTCTCTTTTCCAACGGAATTTTTTCAGTAATCAATTTCAATTTCTCTTCGGGGCTTTCAAAAGTTTTTATCCAGGTTTGATATAATGGGGTGTAACATTCTGCAACAATCACTGCGTTCACACGAATTGAGTATGGCAACAATTCGACAGCCCATTCTCTTGTCAAAGCGTTCCTTCCGCCATTGGATGCCGCATACGCCGAAGTGTTGCCTTGACCCGTTTCTGCTGTCTTGGAACCAATGTTTACTATCGCGCCTTTGGATTGTTTTAAATAAGGCAATGCATGATGCGCCATGAGATAATAATGAATTAAATTTTTATGCAGTGAAGCAACAAATTGTTCATAATTTCCTTTATCCAAACCCACACCGTCGTTTACGCCTGCATTATTTACTAATCCGTCAATTCGATTAAATTTCTCAACAATTTGCTTTACCGCATTTTCACATTCGTCCGGCTTTGTCAACTCAGCTACCACCTGAAATCCTTTGCCGTCAATGCTTTCAAGTGTTTTTAGATTATCTGCTTCTTTTCTACCTACAATAACAGGAATAGCATTCTCGGATGCGAGTGCTTTTACAATTCCTTTTCCTATTCCCTTTGCGCCGCCTGTTACAATAATTATTTTTTTTTCGAGATTTAGATTCATGGTCAGCTTGATTTAGATTGTTACTCTTTTAAATTATAAAATTCAATTGCATTTTTTGTAAAAACTTTTTCTTTTTCTTCAGGTGAATAATTATGCATATAGTTTCCCAGAAGGTTTTTCCATTTAGTGTAAGTACCGCTAACGAGTACTACCGGCCAATCGCTTCCAAATAATAACCTGTCTGTTCCAAAACATTCAAACACTATATCTAAGTAAGGGTAAAAATCTTTTTCTTTCCAGTTGTTCCAATTTGCCTCAGTTGTTAATCCTGACAGTTTACAATACACGTTTATATTTTGCGAAATTTCCTGCATACCTTCTTGCCAGTTGATTATACTTTTATTTTTAATTTCTGGTTTAGCGCAATGATCAATGATAAATTTGTGTTCGGGAAATTTATTTACGAATTCAATAGCTTCATTCAATTGATTTTGATAAATAAGAACATCATAAGTAAACTCAAAATTCTTTAGCAATTTAATGCCATTCAGAAATCTTTCACCTTTCAAAAAACCTGGTGACTCTGCCTGGACTATATGCCTGAAGCCCTTTATAATGGATGATTGTGAATAGTAAAGCAACTTATTTCCAATATTCTCATTTTGCAAATCTACCCAACCCACAATACCTTTTATCTCCGGATTTTTCTTGGCAAGCTCAATTAAAAATTTAGTTTCATTTTCACTTTGATCAGCCTGAACCGCAACAATTCCTTCCATCCCATTCTGGTCGAGTTCGGACTTCAAATGTTGAGGAAGGAAATCTCTTTGCAATATTTTCATCTCATCATTTATCCAGGCATCCTTCTCCTTTTCATAATTCCAGAAATGTACATGAGTGTCTATCATCACAATAAATTATTTTGACCAATTTTTCACCTTTTGCTTTTGTGTTCCCAAACCATCAATTCCCAATTCCACTATATCACCGGCTTTTAAATAAACAGGTGGATTCATCCCAAGCCCAACACCATGTGGTGTACCGGTAGAAATTATATCACCCGGCAATAAAGTCATAAACTGACTGATATAAGAAACTAAATGGGGAATATTAAATATCAGGTCATCCGTATTTCCATCCTGCATCATATTAGCATTAACGGTAAGCCATAAACGCAAATTATTTTCATCTTTAATTTCGTCTTTAGTCGCAAGCCACGGGCCAAGCGGTGCAAAAGTATCACAGCTTTTTCCCTTTACCCATTGACCGCCTCTTTCTATTTGAAATTCGCGTTCACTCACATCATTATGCAAACAATATCCGGCAACATAATCCATCGCTGCATGTTCGTCCACATAACTTGCTCTTTTTCCTATCACTACAGCCAGTTCTACTTCCCAGTCTGTCTTTACAGAATTTTTTGGAATTACAATATCATCATTCGGGCCTGAAACTGAAGTGGTAGCTTTAAAAAAAATAATCGGCTCTTTGGGAACCTGCGCGCCGGTTTCTTTGGCATGTTTTGCATAATTTAATCCTATGCAAATAACTTTTGATGGTTTATAGACCGGGCATCCTAATCTTTTCGTTTGATCAATTTCCGGAAATTTATTTTCTTCTTTTATTTTCTTTAACCGTTCTATTCCATCCTTGGCAAAAAACTCTTCATTATAATCTTTTATGAATGATGATACATCGAACCATTTATTGTCAATAATAATTCCGGGCTTTTCTTTTCCCGGTTCTCCGAATCTTATTAATTTCATTATTCAGTTTTTATTTTTATTTCGTTTCGATTTGAATAATCGTATCCACATCGTTCAATGCAACACCATCAAGATTTATTTCGACTCCATCTTTGTCCTGTTTATATTTTACATTCTGCTCTTTCCCCATCAACTTACAACTTTTTATTTTACCGGTAACACCCGTAATAAGAATGGAAGGTTGATCAGGTGATTTTAAAATGTGAACAAACACTGTTTTATTCTTCGCGGTTAATACCCCCCAGTCCTGAGGCGGCATGATGTCTCCTCTTGTGCCATAAATACTTTCTCCATATTTATGCATCCATTTTCCTATTTCTTTTAAAGTATCTCTGAATTCCTGTTGAATAATTCCATTCGGTTGTGGCCCTACATTCAATAAAAAATTGGCATTACGACCGGCATCATTTACCAGATAATGGATCAATGTTTTCACCGATTTATAATTATCGTCTTTAATGTTGAATCCCCAGGAGCCATTCATAGTTTCACAGGTCTCCAACGGCAATTGATCTGATGGCTTTTGAAAACTCAAACCAGATTTATTTTGCCCCGGAAGATCTTTCTCAAACATTTGAAAATCTTCTCCCGGAAAAGGAGTCATGTGATGATTATTACCAATTAAACATTGAGGTTGCAGTTTATGAATAAGCCCATAAATTTCGGGCAAATGCCAATCTACTTTAGGAGTCCTATCCTTTGCTCCTTCAGGTGCAGTTTGGTCCCAATATCCATCAAACCAAATTCCATCAATTTTTCCATAATTGGTCAATAATTCAGTTATTTGATTTTCCATGAATTTTATATAATCGTTCCAGTCGCCATGAATTGTGCGGCCGGTGCCCTGGCCGGTTCTGCCGGTCCACCACGAATAATCATTCCGTCGCCAGTCGAGCAAAGAATAATAGAGGAATATTTTCATGTGTTGTTTATGGCATTCATCCACAATCATTTTTACAACATCTTTATGATACGGCGTATTCATGATATTAAAATCAGAATATTTGGTATTCCACATACTGAAACCATCATGATGGCGGGTAATCAACGTGATGTATTTCATCCCCGCGTTCTTTGCCATGCTTACCCAGGCGTGCGCATCAAATTGAGTAGGATTTAAAAAATGCATTAACCTCGTATAATCCTTTACAGGAATATTCTCATTATTCATTACCCATTCAGCATCGCCAAGGATACTGAATACTCCCCAATGAATAAACAAGCCAAATTTGGCATCCTGAAACTCACTCCTGGCTTCGAGGTTAGCAGGAGTAGGCGAATACGTTTGTGCATGACTGTTATTAATAATCAATACAGTAAACAAACAAATTAAGAGGTTCTTCATTTTTTAATAATTTAAGTATTCAATTTTAAAAACCCGCCGTCTATCGGATAATCTATTCCTGTAATAAATGACGCTTCATCGCTGCATAAATATAAGGCCAAAGCAGCGACTTCCCCGGGCACTGCCATTCTTCCAATGGGCTGTGTCTTTGATAAATTTTCAAACATTTCTTTTTCTTTTCCGGGGTAATTCTTTTGTAAAAAACCATCCACAAAAGGAGTATGAACTCTTCCCGGAGAAATAGAATTACATCTTATATTTTCATTAATGTAATCTTTAGCAACTGATAAAGTCATGGAAGCCACTGCGCCTTTAGCCATTGAATATGCAAACCTGTCGGGGATGCCAACCCACGCGGCAACAGAGGCCATATTCACAATTACTCCGCTACCATTTGTTTTCATAAGAGGAATGGAAGCAAACAAACAATTATAAACTCCTTTTACATTTACACTTACAATCCTGTCAAAGTCCTGTTCGCTGGTAGTGTCCGCTTTTCCTATATGAGCAATGCCGGCATTATTTACCAGGATATCATGCGCACCAATTTCTTTAAAAGTTTGAATCACTTCTTTTTGGTTGGCTACATTGCAAGCATGAGAAAAGACTTGGTCGCCATTTGCTTTAATTTCATCAATAGATGATTTTGCACTTTCAGCGCTCAATTCGATAATGTGGACTTCAGCTCCCTGCTTTGCAAATAAGACTGCGATGGCTTTTCCAATTCCGCTGCCGGCGCCGGTTATAACTGCTTTTTTGTTTTTTAGAGAAAACATGGTTTATAGGTTAATTTCTTTATTGGTTAACTGGTTTGTTAGTGTTAGAAAAGCATTCTGCTTATCGGGCAACTGCAAGGGTTGCCCCTACATCGAAACTCCTCTTTTCCACGGAATAAAATCATTCTTATAGCCCTGCCCCAACCCCTCTCCGATGGAGAGGGACACGCTCTGCAAAAGATTTATTCAACATTTTATTCATTTCCAAATCTTCGCACTCCTACAAACTAACACCTCTCTTCCAAGGAATAAAATCATCCTGGTTTAATTGAACAGCTTTTGGTATTATTTCTCCGCTTGCTGCTTTGATACAATATTCCAGGATTTCTTCACCCATTTGCTCCACTGTTTTTTCTCCTTCGATTACAGGCCCGGTGTCGATATCAATAATATCATGCATTCGTTTTGCCAATTTAGTATTAGTAGCTACTTTGATAACCGGGCAAACAGGATTGCCTGTTGGGGTTCCCAATCCGGTTGTAAATAAAATCAAAGTAGCGCCTGCAGCGGCTTTACCGGTAGTTGCTTCCACGTCATTACCCGGCGTACACACTAAGCTCAAACCTGGTTTGGTAGACGGTTCTGTGTAATCTAATACATCAACAACGGGCGATGTGCCACCTTTTTTTGCGGCTCCTGCAGATTTCATTGCATCGGTAATTAAACCATCTTTAATGTTTCCGGGTGAAGGATTCATATAAAAACCTGAACCCACTGCATGAGCCTGAGCGTCATAGGTTTGCATAAGATGAATAAATTTTTCAGCAGTCTTTTCATCAACTGACCTGTCTATCAAATTTTGTTCAACCCCGCATAATTCCGGGAACTCAGCAAGCAATACTTTTGCACCCAATGCCACCAATAAATCCGCAGTATAGCCCACGGACGGATTCGCAGAAATTCCACTAAAACCATCACTGCCACCACATTTAACGCCCACAGTCAATTTACTTAATGGTGCCGGTTTTCGTTCCTGCTTATTTACCTCTATTAAATTCTTAAAGGTTTCGCGGATAGCAAGCGATATCAACTTTTCTTCATTTTGTATTTGCTGTTGCTGATAAATTAAAAATGGCTTATCAAAATTTGGATTAAGTTTTTTGACATCCTCTTTTAAATCATTTACCTGCAAATGTTGGCATCCTAAACTTAGCACCGTTACGCCTGCTACATTTGGATGATCTGCATAAGCAACCAATAATTTACCCAGTATTTCTGAATCCTGTCTTATTCCTCCGCAGCCGCCCTGGTGATTCAGAAATTTTATTCCATCAATATTTTTAAAAACTCTGTTGCCGGTTGGATTAGGAGTAAGAGTAAGATCAAATTTATCTATGTCTTCTTTTTCTTCATAAGCATTTACTAGTTCATGCGTGAATGATTTATATTTATCAGTAACTCCATAGCCCAATTCATTTTGCAGCGCTTCACGAATAACATCCATGTTTCTGTTTTCACAAAACACTGTTGGAATAAATATCCAATAATTCGCAGTGCCCACCCTACCATCACTTCTGTAGTAACCATTAAAAGTTTTATTGGCAAACTTACTTACATCGGGTGCATGCCAATGAGGTTTAATATTCCTGTAAGAATAAGGCTGCGCAGCGTGTTTCACATTTTCTACTGAAACGCGACTTCCCTTCTCTACATCCACTTGTGTCTTTCCTACCAATACTCCGTACATTAAAATTTCTTCGCCAGCTTTCATGTCATTTTCGAAGAATTTATGTTTGGCAGGAATATTTTCTTTTAATAAATATTCCTTTTCATTCCATTGTACTATATCATTTTTCCTTAGATCAGTTAAAGCAACAATTAAATTATCTTTTGGATGTATTTTTAATATCTGTGCTTTTTTTTCGGGAGTTCCATTGTTGTCCATAGTTATTCAAAATTTGTATTATTTTTTATGCACCGCACCTACCGTGAAACTTACAATCTTTTTTCGCTTTATCCGTCATTTCACAATCCTATATCCACTCCATCCGTACCACGCTACTACAATAAAACATACTAACGGTACTGCATACGCGTAATCGATAGAATAATTATCTGTTATTTTCCCCATCACAAAAGGCACTAATGCACCGCCCACAATTGACATGATAATAAAAGAGGACGCTCTTTTTGTATGATGCCCCAAATCTTTTACACCCAAAGCAAAAATCGTTGGGAACATAATCGATTCAAAAAAGAAAATCACAATCAGTGAATACACAGATACCTGGCCCTTTCCAGAGACAACTACAAAACACAAAACAACATTGATAAGTGCGTAAATGAATAAAAGTCTGTTGGGCGCGATAATCTTCATCAAAGCAGTACCTGCAAAGCGCCCCACAGTAAACAAAATCATTCCTACCCCCAACAAATAGGCAGCTTTGGTGTTGTCAATTCCATGGCCGGGAGCAGTACAATAATTGATGAATAATGCCGCCACGCCTACCTGTGCCGCCACATAAAAAAACTGTGCAACGATGGCCCCTGTAAAATTGCTATGACTAAATAATGGTTTTATATCCTGGGTCTCCGAAGAAACTAATTTGCTTTCCTTTATTTCAGGCAACTTGGTTCTCCAAAAAAGAAAGGCGACTATCAATACTACTATGCCAACTACCAGGTAAACCATTTTTACAGAATCAAGATTACTATCGGAATTTTGCTTCCCAAAAAATAAATTAGCTCCGATAACAGGGCCTATAAAAGAGCCAACACCATTAAAACATTGAGCCAGATTCAATCGGAACTCTGAAGATTCGGGTTTACCCAGGACCGTAACATAAGGATTGGCAGCCGTTTCGAGACAGCCAAGTCCGGAAGCGAGTATAAATAAAGCGATGAGGAAGAAATTGAAACTGGCCGCTTGTGCTGCAGGATAAAATAAGAAAGCGCCGAAAGCATATAACAACAAACCAAGAATTATTCCTTTCTTATAGCCGAATTTATTCATGAATAAACCTGCTGGCAACGCAATTAAAAAATACGCGCCGAAATACGCTGTCTGTATCAAAGTAGACCTGGAAGTAGTTATATTCAATGCTTCCTGGAAATGTTTGTTGAGCACGTCCAAAAGACCATAGGCGGTTCCCCAAAGAAAAAATAAACTTGTCACCAAAATCAAAGGGAGCAAATAATTATTGTTTGAGCCTTCCATTTTAGAGGTTTCAATAGAAACGGGTTGTGTTGATAATGCCATGAGCGGTTTTTTACTAAGATTAAAGTTCAAAAATTTTATTCATCAAAATCCATTTTTCGCCCGGCTTTGCACCAGGCAACGCCTGTTGATATTTCCACATCAGATTTTCCCACTCCTGCACTTTTGGATTGGCTTTGTCCATCTCATTTTTTTTATCAAAAGAAAAACTTTCATCCGTTTCCATTATCATGAAAAGCCGGTTGAAAACGCGGTAAATATCAAGGCTTGTAATTCCTGAATCCTTGATAGACTCAATGATTTCGGGCCACACATGTTGATGATACTGCTCATATCGGGCAATTAAATTTTCATCGTCAACGAGGTCAAGAGCCAAACAATATTTCATATTTGTTGCTTGTAAATAATAATTATGTAAATTAAATCAATACAAATAAACCGGGTATTGCAATATTACCTTTCTCTTGCATTATATTACCTTTGTATTTGCAAAAAAAAATGAAACTTTTACAAACAGAAATCAGCTCTGGTATCAACAGTTACCTTTCGGTTATAGAAAGGGACGATGCTTTTTTTAAAGCGCCGTTTCATTTTCATCCTGAAATGGAATTGATTTATATTACTGAAAGTTTTGGCAAAAGAATAATAGGTGATAACATTGAACCATTTAATGAGGGAGATATGGTTTTTATCGGAAGCAACCTTCCGCATATATGGATGAATGATGAAATTTACTATACACATAATTCTCATCTGAAGGCACGGGCTATTGTACTTTATTTTAATAAAGAAATTTTCAGCAAGGGATTTTATGAAATGAAAGAAGCTATTAAAATAAAGGAATTTTTTAGTAACGCTGAAAAGGGAATCCGTATAAACGGAAATACAAAAGAAATAATCGGACAAAAATTAAAAATCGTTTTAAATAAAAAAGATTTTGAAAAAGTCATTGGACTTTTTGAAATCATACATATTCTTTCACAATCAAATGATATCAGTTTTATTACCAGCGATGGGTACAATGCACAATTGAAACATTCCGTAACAGACCGGTTATCAGAGGTTTATAAATATGTGCAACAAAATTTTAAAGAAAACATCAGCCTGGGAACTATTGCGAATATTTCCAACCTTACGCCACAATCATTTTGCCGGCTTTTCAAAAAAAGAACGGGTAAAAGTTTTGTAGAATACCTCAATGAAGTGCGCATATCCTCAGCATGCAAATATTTGTTAGACTCCGACTGGAGCATTTCTGAAGTAGCCTATAACTGTGGGTATAAAACAGTTTCTAATTTTAATAAATTATTTAAAAACATTACCGGGAACAGCCCTAAAATATACAGGGCAAAATCAAAACAAGAAAACAGGAATTAGGAATATTTATTTGTTTACTGTTAATAAATAAATTGTTGGATTGTTATCTAAAACATCGACAATAGTTAATATTCATAAAACTGGAATCCTGGATATTCCAGCCCGAAACCCGCCCGGATAAAACGTTCGGATGGGGACATGGTCAGGCGCGGGTGTTAGTTTGATACGACGGGTAAGAAGTTTTATTTTCTTTTCTTAAAAAAGAAAACCAACCTGGGAACAGGTTGGAGATCTTTACTTGATTATGAGAGAGAAAGTTTATGAAATAAAAAACTAAATTTTAAAAATTATCTTTTATGGCATCCACCAAACTTTTACATTAGAATTATTACCGCCAATTTTTAAAGTTGATATGACTGCCTGGCTTACCTAAATAGATTTCATATAAAAGGCAGAAAATTTCTTCATTTGAATTACCAATAGTTTTTTATTTTACATCCCAGAATATTTTTGTAGTGATATTATCCTTAGCAGATACAGCATCATAATTGGCAGTATTCAAAGTACTCTCTTCACCAGGATACAAAAGACGGGTCGGCGGATTAGGCGCCGAAACAGAACCGGGGTCAATAGGAAAACTGAGAGCAGGTAATTTTGTTCTTCTATACTCCGCCCAGGCTTGATTAGCCTGCATGACATTAAAATCAATCCATTTTTGGGTGGCTATCTTTTCCAGGTTACCCTGCATATCGGCACCAAAAGCTACTGTATTAGTAGCTTCATAAGCGGTAATGGCACCAGGAGAAGGCATTGGTTGTTTTATGCCGGTATAGCTACTGCTACTATTGATAGTATAGTAATACAAGATTGATTGATTAATCCCATTATAATAAGCCGTTTGTGCAGATGAAACAGATCCCCATCTTTGATAAGCCTCAGCTATGCAGAAATTGACTTCCGCAGCATCTATTATCAATCCGGGAAAATTATTGTTCTCAGTAAAAGTAGTAGAGTCCCAACGTGAATAAACTCCATTCTGTTCACCTGATGTAACGGTAGAAGCTAAGGTTGAATTCAACACTCCCTGGTAGGTTCCTGAATTATTCATAGTAAAATAAAAAGGTAATCTTGGATCATTAGCAGGTTCCATAACAGAATCCACCATATATCCAGGCGCGAATGGATCAACTCCAAAACCATTGCGTATATCATTGCCTGTAGATATCATATTTCCCTCTAAATTTATCTGAATAGCATCACTTGCACTTAAAACCATTGGGTATTGAGTCGGATTGTTAAGCATTCCCATAACCACAGTTTTTGCTGTTGCTTCGTCATAATATGAAATTCTCATTGCCAACCGCAGCCGGAGAGAATTAGCATATTCTCTCCACTTCATAAGATTTCCACCATTTACATAGTCATATTTTGAAAACTGATTGCCATAAAAAGCCGGAAGATTTAAGGTATCCAAATAAGTATTGATGCGGTCCAGATCATTGATAATTCCATAATAAATGGTTTGGGCAGAGTCATATTTAGCCGGAACAATGGTTCCCTTAGCATTCAGGCTGCCGGCTTGGCTATAAGGAATATCACCCCATAAGTCTACCATTTGCGCAGTTTGATCGTAAAAGAAAATATCAGCCGTATTTAAAAACACTGCAAAGCCTTGTTTATCTGCTGGGGAGGTAAGATTATTATAATACTTCTGAAGTTCTCTATACTGAGACATTACAGTTGTATAATAATTGTCCCATTTATTGGTAGTATAATTAGTGGGTTGCTCATAAACATGGAAAGCATTTGTGTAGCCATTTGTTTGGCTATATTCTCCAAATACTGGAATCAATAATGTGTACAAATTCCAGTATCTTGGTATGACGTATGCATTATTAAATAACCCTGCAAAGAGTGCCGGAACATTAGCAGTTACTGCTGTTTCAGGATTATAGTACTGACTGTCAATTGTTGATTTTTTACATCCTCCAAAGAATATTCCCACGCAGAATATAAAACTGAGAATATATATTTTATTTTGCTTTTTCATTGAGATTAATTTAAAAGTTTAAAATGATACGCGTAAGCTTGCCCCAATAGAACGTGTTGCTGCATTACCGGTACCTATCGAAGTAGAGTAATCCAAATAATTGGTACCTACTGCATCTTCAGGATCCAACCCAGGAAGCGATTTATAGAAGTAGAAAAGGTTGCGGCCGTATATAGAAAGCACCAGGCTTTGTGCCTTGAATTTATTAGCTGCCTTTATTGGTAATGAATAGCTTAAGGACAATTCCCTTAACTTGATAAAATTGTTATTAAAAACAGCTCCACCAGGGTAATCTGAATTGGGGTCATATCCAGGCCATGCTCCCCATGAGAATGTATTAATGTAATAATTGGGTGCATCTACAATAGTGGTGTTGGTCTGCCCTGTAGCAGTTACACCTTTTAAAATAATACCGTCATGATGTACGACTTCGCCATTCGGTCCGGCCACTTGTGAAGCTACATAAGTACCCATTCCACCATTATTAAGTGAATAATAAGACATTCCACCTGAAGCAGCATCCCGCCCGTATAAACTATTTTTATAAACACCTTGACCCGTACCATAAAATCTGGCTAATGATATAACCTGGCCACCCCAATGATAATCAACCAATACGTTTAAACTAAAATTCTTATAATTGAATGTATTGATAAAACCACCAACTACTTTAGGTTGAATATTCCCTACTTTGACCAGGTGAGATTTATCTATTTGGTACAACCCATTGGAAGCAATGATGCGTTCTCCTCCTTTACTGTACGTTCCAGGCACATAACCCATGATATCGCCGGAAGGGCTTCCTGGGTTAGCTACCACTTCCATTGAACCGTTATCTATGTTTGACATGACATAAGTGGATTGTCCTGCCGCTAACGAAATGACCTTATTCCGGTTAAAGCTAAAATTGATGCGTGTATCCCAGCTAAAATCGCTGCCCTTTAAAGGTGTCCCAAAAAGCGACCCCTCAACACCATGATTACCCATTGTACCAATATTTACCAGTACACTTGAAGATCCGATATTTGAAGGTGTATTCAAAGGAACTATCTGGTTGTAAATAGTATTTGTATAATAAGATATATCAAAACCTAAGCGATTATTTAAAAAGCGGGTTTCCCATCCAAACTCTGTTTCATGCTTAAACTCATTTTTTAAAGCATTGTTCCCATAATTGCTGGATGGAGGGGTTAAAGCTGGAATTCCATTGATAGAGGAAGGATTATATACTACATTGGCAATATATTGATCTGGAGGGTTTCCAACTATTCCCCATGCTGCTCTTAATTTACTATAGTTTACAACTTCAGGGAAATGAAACAGTCTGGTCAATTCTAAAGCGCCGCTTACACCTGGATAAGTAAACTCATTATTTCCAGGATACAAAGTAGAACTTCTTTCATGGCGCACCGTTCCAGATACATACAATAAATTCTTGAAGCTCATATCTAAAATACCAAAAAGGCCATCCTTAGTAAGAAATTGGCGGGAAGCAGAAGCAGTTCCGGTACCGCCATTAGTTTGGCTAGCCGAAGACTCCAAACTAAACCAATTTTCTACTGTAAGCCCCCCAATGGTACTGGCTGAATTGTAATAATAAGATTCCTGGCGTGCCTGATAGCCGGCAGAAAGTGTAAAATCAAAATTTTTCTTTATTTGCCGGTTGTAGCTCATCAAAAGATCACCCGAAAAAAAAGTATATTCGTTATTGGTGAGTCCATAGCCGCCACTGGGGCCATAAGCAATAGGCTGTGTGGTCCTGTCTTCTTCCTCCTGTCGGTAACCGGTAAAATCAGTACCTATCCTTCCTCTTAAATTCAAACCCGGCAAAATATTGTAATTTAAGGTGGTAGAAGCTATTAAGCGGTTGGTAGTTTCGTTATCACTGTTTGCTAACTGATCCCACATAAAGTCTAAGAAAGGTTCTCCATCAAAATCATATTTGAACCGGTTGGTAGGATCAATTGTTGAAGTGGAACTGTAGTATTTATATCCCTGTGGTGTTTGATATTTATTGAAAAAGATATTCATATAATTGGCAGGACTTGGAAAACTGCCACTATTATTGGTGAGAAAGTAAATTTGTCTGGGCCGGTTATGCACCAGTTCATTGGTGTAGTTGGTTACGATGCTCAGAGTTAACTTAGGAGTAATTTTAAATATTGTATTCAGATTGAAAGTATTTTTTTGTTGCCTACCACCAACTTGTACTCCTTTGTAATCATTTCGGGTATAGGAAAAACGATAGGAACCTTTATCAGAAGAATTACTTAGAGCAATATTTGCAATAGTGCCACCTCCCTGGCGATAAAAGTCTTTCCAATAATTGGTTGCCTCAAAAGGTCTAACCACTCCATCTGCATAATATACCGGCCTCCCATCTATTTTTGAACCAAATTGATAACCCCCATTATTAAAGGCAGGGTAACTAACAGTCTGCCCATTTACAACTTTACTTGTCCATGCAGAATCATTGCCATAAGCAGCATTATCATCTACCCAGTCGTAGCCAGGGCCATATTTCATCTGTATATCTGGTAATATAGCTACATTTTCAACCGCAGAGGATAGGTTGACATCTACACCAATTCCTCTCCTGTGATTTTTCCCACTTTTAGTCGTAATCACAATTACGCCAAATGCAGCATCAGAACCGTAAAGAGCAGAAGCAGCAGCGCCTTTTAGTATACTAATTGATGCAATATCATCAGGATTAATATCCAATAATCCATTCCCATTTATCTTTTGATTTCCACCCCAGTACCCCTGAGTATTGGCATCTCCGTCTCTGATAATAATGCCATCGACTACCATTAAGGGTTGTCGCTGATATCCTATTGAATTAATTCCCCTGATCTGGATTCCAACTGCGCTGGTAGCACCTCCCGGGTTACTGGTAATCATTACCCCCGATGCTTTTCCAGCTAATGCAGAAGCAAAATTGGTTGGCGAGGCTTTATCCAAATCTGCTCCAGTTACCGTTGAAGTAGCATAACCGAGACTTCTTTCACTCTTCGTAATTCCCAAAGCAGTTACTACCACTTCCTGCATTGCACCTGCAGCACTTTCCAATGCCAGTTCCAGGTGATTGCTTTCCCCTACACTAAATTCCATCGGTTTGAATCCCACAGAGCTGATTACCAAAACCGGTTTTGAGCCCGTTACCATTATACTGAAATTACCATCAGCGTTTGTAGCCACTCCTTTGGTTGTTCCTTTCACAATTACCGATGCATTCGCTACCGGTACTCCTTTGTTGTCTTTTACAGTGCCTGTTATTTCTCTTTGCTGTGCAAAGGATATTGCGGCACAAAAGCAAAGGAAAGTACTGAGCAATAATTTTTGAGTAATTTTTTTCATTGCATTTGTTTTTTTCTTTTTTTAAATTTGGTTTCAGTCTTGTCTTTTAGAGTTAAGCAATTTTTATTTTATTATTTGGTATTTCATTTTCCATTTTCATGATATGGCTTGCCTGGTGGGCTGTGTCATAGTTTTCCATCATCAATGCCGCTGCTCCCACCAGGTCTGTTCTTTGCTCCAGGGTCGAAATTTTAAGCTGTGTATCTTCCGCTATCTTGGGTATGCAATGCTCATTAATGGCCTGCTGTATAGGCGCTAACCATAGTTTGCCCGCTGCGGCTCCCCGACCGCTTAATATGATTATTTCAGGATTGAGTAAGGTAATAAGTATCGCTATCCCTAAGCCAAGATTGTAGCCCGCTTCTGAGAATAGTTCTATGGCAAACGTGTCTCCTTTAGATGCTGCTTCCATTATGGCAATACATGATTCTTCCGCATGCTCAAATGATAAATTGCTCAATACCGACATCTTGCCTTTTTGTAAACCGGCTATCGCCTTACCGATAATGGCCAGTAAGGAGGTCTCCGTTTCCAGGCATCCTGTTTTCCCGCAACTGCATATCTTTTGATTGTCTTTAAATACAGGTATATGGCTGAACTCGCCTGCAAATCCATTATGCCCCCGAAATAATTTCCCATCGAGTATCATTCCCAGTCCTACGCCCCAGCCAATGTTAATGACCATTGCATTTTTATGATGACGCGCTTCTCCCAGTCTCAGTTCTGCAAGGCCTATCAGGCTTGAATCATTATCTATCAATACAGGAACATCAATTTCTTGCTGTATATAACTTACAATACTTTCATTGCCTGATGGAAGAAACATATAATTAATACCCTTTTTTACATCTACAAATCCAGGCATGCTGATTCCTATTCCTACCAGCTTTTCTTTGTCAATTGCCGATTTGCTGATGTGCTGTACGAGACTATTTCGTAGTTGTGAAAGTGCCTGGGGATTATCTTTTAGGGGGAGGTTAATCTTTTCTACTTTGCCAACAATATTATTATGCATATCCAGTATGCCGATGTTAGTGATAAGTTGATCCATGGCTACGCATACTATATAGCCCAAATCCGGTTTTAAGGAATAGTTTTGAGCTCTGCGTCCACCGGTTGAATTGGCAAAACCCGTTTCAACAACACTTCCCTCTTCTATTAATTCATTTAAAAACTTTGTGGTATAAGGAAGGCTCTTATTTGTCAAAATACTCAAATCCGCACAAGAAATTGACTTATTAAAGTAGAGATACTTTATTAATTCCCTTTTGTAAACAGTTTGTTTGTTCGACATTACTTTTGCAATTATTTAGTAAACTTCCTAAACGATTAGGCAAAGGTTATAAACTTTGTTAAAAATTAATTCCTCGATTTTAACAAGTACTTAGTCATAATTAACAAAAGCTGTCAATTTGAAGATACATTCTCCTATTTTGACAAATTATAAATGACAACTTTGTCATCCAAAAGTTTTTTCAGTATAAGACACTGCGTAGATACTCCGTAGCAAAGGCATGGATAAAGCATGGATAGTGCATGGATAATGCATTTAGATAAGCCTCAAGGTGAAGTCCCCGCTGAATCCTCTTGATTTTACATGAATATCATTAAACAATTCACACCAAACAGCGCAATCAGTAATGCTGTTTCCGATAAAGACAATATCATTTTTTGTATCAGGCAGACTTTCTGCAAAAGATGCTTTCTGCAAGTAATATGTTGAGAATAAACTATCCGGATAAACAGGAAGTTTTACTTGTGCAGAAGCTGAGTTTGTAAAAAAGATAAGTAATATAAAGAAGTAGCGAATTACAGAGATATTTATATATTTCTTTGAAATCGAAAGCGCCGGGTTTTTCATCATTTTAATTTGATTATTGGAATAATAATTTTATGTCTATGGGTAAATAAATAATTACATTAAATGTTTTTTATTAGTCTAATTTAAAAGAATAGAAATCCATAATATTTCTTTGCCTTCCGACCAGTAGGTTGGTTTACTGAAAAATTTCTATTTCCACTTCAACACCGTAAACCTAATTTCTTTATATCCATCCGCCTCATACAGAACACCAATTCTATTCTCTGACAATTTTACAATGTCTGAATAACCCGTATTTTTTGGATCAATTAAAAACTTTTTTCGCCATGTCTTTCCTTCATCAAAACTGATGCGTAGCGTAAGGCTGTCCCTGCTGTTTTTATCATCATTGTTGCAAAAAGCTAAAATAGATTTGTCTCTCTTTGTTCCGATATTTAATAAACTTCCCTCGCAAATCGGGTCAGGTAAATTATAGTCAACATAAGTAGTATCCCAGGTCTCACCGCCGTTTTTACTCAAAGAAACCACACGATATTTCCCCGTTTGGTTGCGGCTGTTCATCATTAATGAATTGTTGGTTAGTTGAGCGGCAGTGCTTTCATTAGAACCTTCAAACGGAACTGTTTCACCCAAATGAAAAGTAGCTCCATGATTATCAGTATAAAATCCATGTGCCTGGTAATCTCTTAACTCGGGTTTGGGATCGCCTGAAGAATGATTGGCCGCCACATAAATTCTACCTTTATACTTTCCTCCGTGAAATTGTAGTGCATGGCCTGGCGTGTTGGCATACGTGCGCCAGTCTTCTTTAAAATTCCAAAGAGGATTTATTTGAGGCTGATAAATCCTGTTTACCTGCAAGGTAATGTCTGTGGGTTCGCTCCAGGTTTTTCCATTATCAATGCTTGTTTTGTAAAATACATCCCGATGTCCTTTACCTTTCCGCATTCCCATTTCATGGCCATTACCGGTATTGTAAAATAAAAAGATTCTTCCCTGCGGAAATCGCGGATCGGTCAAATCAACAACCGGCGCAGGATTGCCGGCTTGTAAACTATCATTGCTGGCAACAATTTGTAGAACGTTCCATGTTTTTCCACCATCATTGCTTCTTTTTAAAACAATTTTTATGTTGCCAAAATCGCCACCTCCATTGACTCTTCCTTCGCAGAATGCAAGCAGTTCCCCATTCTTTGCTTTCACAATTGCGGGTATGCGGAATGATTTGTATCCATCATTGCCTGAAACAAATACAGGAATTGCTTTTGATTGCGCAAATATTTTTGCACAAGAAAATGCCAAAAGTAAAAAGATGATTAAGTTTTTTTTCATGGTTGATAGGTTAATTTGTTTATGGTTACTTCGTTTGCTGGTTAATCTGTTTATTGGTTAATTAGTTTCTTCGTGTGATTCGTAACAAACCTCATTCGTGAGTATTAGTCGAAGTCGTGCCCATCTCTTCCAATAGTTTCCAACAGTACCATTCCTGCCTTGGCAAATGAAATGGCCCTTTGAACAAATTTCCTTTTGTAGGCTGCGCGACGGTTCCATCGCGATGCAAATAGCCAAACCATTCTCCAAATTCTTTATCATGAAAATGCGTGTAAGCGTAATCGTGAATTTGCTGATGCCAATGTTTATATTTTTCTTTCCCTGTAATTGTATACGCTAAAAGCGTTGCAATGATAGCTTCATTTTGTGGCCACCAGAATTTCATGTCCTGCCAATATTCCTGAACTGGTTTGTCATAAACATCCCTGAAATATAAAATACCTCCATGCTCTTTATCCCAACCGCGCTCCCACATATAATCCAGCATTTTACAGCCCAGTTTAATTAAATGCTTATCGTTATTCCTGTATTTTGCTTCATGCAAAATAAAACATGCGCCTTCTATTGCATGCCCCGGATTCAAAGTTCTCCCATCAATCTGGATGAACCAGTTCGGCCAGGAATCTTACGGGCTGGAATCCGCGCAGTAAACAAATAAGAGTAATTTCTATTAAAATATTCTTTAGCGACAATCAGATCATCGCTTTATCAATCTCACACAATCAAGCATCGCCTGGTTAATATCTCCATTCATATTTTCATTCCAGTCTTCAAAGCTGATAACTACATAATGTAAACCCTTTGACAGAGGTACTTCCAAAGAATTGCTCCAGCCCCAGTTACTCCATTCTTCTTTTCCTCTCTGTGGGAAAACTAATGTCCCGGTATCTTTATTATCTATCGAAATAGTTCTGAAAGCGCATTTGTTTTCTGTATTGATTGGACCATTTCCATTGGCATATCTTACATCCAGAATATAATTTCCATCTTCTTTTATATTCACTGCAAAATCAATTTTCCGATTGATAGTTTTACTGATCTCAACAAAACCGGTACCCGTAAATCCCGAATAAGGCTTATCAGATTTCGAAACAAAATCTTCAATCTGGATTATTTGTTTGTTTACTTCCGGATACACCTGCAAAGGTTCACTTGCAAAGGATTGTGTTTTGTCATTGGCAATGGCAACCACCTGGTAATTTCCATATTTATTAGTATCAATTTTTATTGAGGTGCCTGTTGTTTCTTCTAATAATTTACCATTTTGCAAAACTCTATATGAACTAATATTTTTGCTGGTATCTTGCCAGGAAAATAATCCTTTCTCATAATTGACAACAGGCATCTGCGGGCTGAAAGCATTTTCTACACTATTAATTTTTGCAGCAGGCAAATTAATATCTACTAAAACAATTTTAATGGTATGAATCCCTTTCAATCCAGTTGAAATCTCATGCTTATCAGATTCTTTTCCATCTATTGAAAAAGATTTTATTGAATTACCAAATCCATCCATTTCAATATTTAAAACAGCATTTCTGTATTTAAAATTATCCAATGTTCTATTTCCATTAAAAATCTTTGGAACAAAAGGCTCAAAAGAAAGATTATCTGTATTGAATTGCATCCCGAACAAAACTTTGTAAACAAGGCTAATACTACCGGAGAGGCTCCAAAGCATATTGCTTGAATTGATTTGAGTGCCTGCATAATCTCCATTGCCAGCCACAAAATTTTCTTTATTTGTCAAAAAT
>Ga0208357_1000382_pt1 | contig 35863 bp, 30 predicted proteins | sample NGESurdeep092012_6_FD_184487 | JGI IMG/M metagenome (GOLD analysis project Ga0208357, IMG submission 184487) | Arctic peat soil microbial communities from Barrow, Alaska - NGEE Surface sample F52-2 deep-092012 (SPAdes) | ecosystem: Environmental > Terrestrial > Soil > Wetlands > Peat ...
GTATTCAAGGTGGCTGCGGCCTATCTGGTGGTCGGCTGGCTGCTGATCCAGGTCGCCGCCACCGTCGCGCCGCAACTGAACCTGCCGGACTGGGTCCCGCGCCTCATCACCTTCGCGATGGCGTTGGGTTTTCCGATCGCCCTGATCCTGTCCTGGCTGTTCGACGCGGGACCGGGGGGTGTCAGAAAGGAAACCGTCGCTCCCGCGCCGGCAGCGCTGGCCGCGCCGACGGCTCCCGCGAGCGCTTCCGCGAGCGCGGATGCCGCACTGACGATTCCGTTCAAATCCATCGCCGTGCTGCCGTTCGCCGATCTGTCACCGGCGCATGACCAGCAATATTTTTCCGACGGCGTCGCCGAAGAGATTCTCAACGCGCTGGTCAAGCTCAAGGATCTCAAAGTTGCCGGGCGCACGTCGTCGTTCTCGTTCAGGGGCGGCAACGAGGATCTGCGCAGCATCGGCCGAACGCTGGTGGTGGCGCACGTACTGGAAGGCTCGGTGCGCAAGCACGGAGACCGGATGCGCATCACCGCGCAATTGATCCGCACCGACAACGGTTACCACCTGTGGTCCGAAAATTTCGACGGCGACCTGTCCGACGTGTTCGAACTTCAGGAACGCATCGCCCGCGCGGTCGCCGGCGAATTCGACGTGATCCTGCACGGCGGCCAACGGCTGGTGCCGGTGGCGACCGACGATCCGGAAGCCTACCGCTTGTACTTGCAGGCCAGCGACATCTTCAATCGGCGTGACGTGGCGCATCTTGCGCAGTCGGTCGAGATGTTGAGAAAGGCGATCGCGCTTGATCCCGGGTTTGCACGCGCGCATGCGCGGCTGGCCGCCGTCTACGCATTGCAGCCGAACTATTCGCCGGAAATGGCGGATACGGCGATCGCGAACGTCACGGCGGCAGCGACCGCGGCCAGCGCGCTCGATCCGGGCCTGGGCGAGCCCTACTCGGCGATCGCGCTGGTGTTCCACTCCGCGCACCGGTTCATCGAGAGCCGTGCGGCCATCGAGCAGGCGCTGCAGTTGCAGCCCGAAGATACGGCGGTCCGGTATTGGGCGGGAGCGCTGGCGATCAACGTCGGTTACGTGGACTGGGGATGCGCGAATCTCGAGCAAGCGCTCGCGATCGACCCGCTGTATCCGGCCGCGATGCTGTGGCGGGGCATCGGCCATGTCATCCATGGCGATCTGGGGCACGCCGAAAGCCTGTTCCGCAAGGCATCGGACCTCGGACTGGCGCACGCGGGATTGGGCATGCACGAGGTGATGGCCGCGCGTGGTCAGTTCCAGGAAGCCGCCACGCAGCTGGCGCGCGGCCTGGTGATGCTGGCGGAGGGATTGTCCGGCGAACAATTGGCGATACTCGCGCAGGGTGCCTACGGCGATGCCGCGGCGCGCGCGCGCGCGCAGGAACTGATCGACCGCATCGTCGCCGCGAAACCGCGCTGGCTGCCGGGCGCGATTCCGTACGTGTTGCTGGTGATGGGTGAAACCACGCGTGCGTTGGAGCTTGGCCTGCGGCTCCGCTCGATCACCGATACGCTGTATTTCCCGCGGTTCTGGATGCCCTCGTTCCGGCCAACGCGCGGCTCGCCGGAGTTCCACGCCTTCGTGCGCCATGCAGGATTGACCACCCTGTGGGACCGGTTCGGGCCGCCCGATGGCTGCCACCGGGATGCTTCCGGTGAGTACGTGTGGGAGTGAGTGAGATGAGCAAGCGCGCATGAAGCTGATCGCTGAACTCAAGCGCCGCAACGTGCTGCGTGCGGGCGTGTTGTATGCCGGCGCGGTGTGGGCACTGGCGCAGGGCATCGCGCAACTGGGACCTTCGTTCGGTGCGCCGGACTGGATCACGCGCTGGTTTGTGATCGCCGGCGTCATCGGCTTTCCGTTCTGGCTTGCCTTCGCCTGGTTTTATGAGTTCACCCCGAGCGGGCTGAAGCGCGAGAGCGAGATCGATCCGGGCGATTCGATCGCCCACGCCACCGGGCGCAAGCTCAATATCTGGATCTCCGGCGTGATGGCGCTGGCGATCGTGCTGCTGCTGACCAACACCTTCGTCCTGCACCACGGGGTGAACGAAGTCGCTTCTCCTGCCATCACAGCGCCGCCCAACTCTATCGCGGTGCTGCCGTTCACCAACGAAAGCAGCGACAAGCAGCAGGATTATTTTGCCGACGGCATCGCCGAGGATCTGCTGAACCTGTTGACCGAAGTGCAGCCGCTGCGGGTGGCCGCGCGTACTTCGTCGTTCTCGTTCCAGGGCAAAGGCCTGGATATTCCCGCAATCGCGGCCAAGCTGCACGTAGCCAACGTGCTGGAAGGCTCGGTGTTCAAGGAAGGCGACGAAGTACGGGTCAGCGCGCAACTGGTGCGTGGCGCCGACGGTTACCAGATCTGGTCGCACAGCTACGACCGCAAGCTGACCGACATCTTCGCGATCCAGGACGGCATTGCGGCAGACGTGGTGAAGAATCTCAAGATCAAGCTGCTCAGTGCGGCGCCCAAGGCGCTCGCAACCGACCCGAAGGCCTATGCGTTGTACCTGCAGGCGCGCCAGCTTGCGAACCACGGCACGGCCGACGCCGGGAAGTCCTCCGATGCGCTGTACCGCCAGGCGCTGGCGATCGATCCGCGCTACGCGCCGGCGTGGACCGGACTTGCCAGCAACTTCGTCGGCGAGACGGTCGATGGCATGCTACCAGTCAACCAGGGGTGGCGCCAAGCGCGCGACGCGGCCGAGACGGCGCTAGCGATCGACCCGGACTATGCGCCGGCGCATGCAGAGCTCGGCGTCATCGCGATGGGGCAGTACGACCTGCCTGGTGCGGCACGGCACTTCCAGCGCGCGCTGGAGCTGGATCCGACCGATCTTGATGTCCTCGGCAACAGCGCCGTCCTGCTGCTAGCCCTCGGCCGCGTGCCGCCGGCGACTGCGGTCAGCGAATACCAGGTCGCGCGCGATCCGGTCAATCCAGCGGCTCTGTTCTGGCTTGGCCTCGACTATTTCCAAGCCGGCCGCTATGACGAGGCGATCACGAAGTGGCGCACGGTGCTGAGCCTGAGCCCAGGCTACGGCGGCGCGCAATTCTTGATTGGCGAGGCACTCGTGCTCAAGGGCGATGCCAAGGCGGCGCTGGCACAGATACAACAGGCGAAGATCGAGGAAGAGCGTTTGATCGTCATGGCGCTGGCCTACCATGCGCTCGGACAGAAGAAGCCCTCCGATGCCGCGCTAGCGACGTTGATCGCCAAGTACGCCAAGGCTAGTCCGTACTACATCGCTACCATCTATGCGTACCGTGGCGAGGCCGATCCGGCGTTTGCGTGGCTGGACAAGGCAGTGCAGGGCGCCGACCCGGAGCTGCCCGGTGCGCAGATAGATACGCTGGTCACCAAGCTCCATACCGACCCGCGCTGGCTGCCCTTGCTGCGCAACGCGGGTTTCGCGCCCGAGCAACTGGCGAAGATCAAGTTCACGGTAACCCTGCCCGGCGCGGCGAGCCCGGCGGGCGCGAGCAGCCGTGTGGCGTCTCCGGTAGTCGCGGCCTCGGCCGCCGCCGCCACACCGGCGCATGCAGACACGGCAATGGCGACGGCCGGATCGACGCCGTGAGCGAGCCCTCGTTCTTCGCCGAACTCAAACGGCGCAACGTGCTGCGCGCAACTCGCGCCAGCAGGGGCGCGGCGCACCGTGCGCCATGCATTGCCGGCGCCTGCGCGCCATGCGAGGATGCCGGCAGTTTTTGCCTTGCCGGACCGGGCCATGAAAAACGCTGAAGACGTTGCGAGCACCCTGCCTGGCGGCTCGTTCGTCAAGCTGCGGGAGGGCTTCCCGCGCCTGGCCGCGCTTGCATGGTTGCGCGGGTTGCCGCTGCTGCGTGAAAAACTGCCTGGCGCCATGGCGCTCCCGGCCAGGAGTGGGTCGTGAACGCTTTGACGCCCGGTGCCGGCGCGCCTGTCCGCAAAGACCCGCTTGAACTTGCGCTGGCGGCGGCCCGCGCGCTGGCGGGCTCATCGACCGCGGATGACGGGCCGCTGGTGGCCCTGGTCGCGGCCACCTGCTCGCGCACCCACGCGCGCGCCGCGGCGTTGTGGCGGCGCGACCCGCAAGAGGGCGAGCTGGTGCTGCTGGTCCCGGCGCGTGAACCACCACCGCGCCTGCAAGTCGGTGCGGGTCTGGTGGGCCGTTGCGCGCTGAGCGGCAGCATGCTGCTCACGACCGATCTGGCTGAGGCCGATGACGTCACCGACGTCACGCTGGCCGATCGTGAGCATGACGCCCACGCAGGTGCCGCGCTGAACCTGCCGCTGCTGGCTGCCGACGGCAGCGTGCTCGGCGTGCTGCAGTTGCTGCACCAGCAACGCGCCGGCTTCGACGCGGATGACGTGTTCGTGGCGCAGCTCCTCGCCGCGCAAGGCGCGCTGACCCTGCAGCAGGCCGGCTACGATTCGGCCGGCAATGCGGCCAGTACGCTGCGCACGGAAGTCGAAGTGGCACGTGCGATCCAGCGCAGCACCTTGCCGACCGAGATGCCGTCGGTGCCCGGCTACGACCTGCACGGGCATTTCCAGCCCGCGACCTACGCCGGTGGCGACATGTTCGACGTGGTGCCGCTGCAGCTTGGGGTCTTCTTGCTGCTCGGCGATGCCACCGGTCACGGTTTCGGCCCCGCGCTGTCGGCGATGGAAATGCAGGGCATGCTGCGCGTCGCGTTTCGTTTGGGCGCCGACCTGGATCAGGCGTACCGGCACGTCAACAACCAGTTGACCGAGGATCTGCCGGATGATCGCTTCCTCACCGCGTTCATGGGTTTCCTGGACGCGGCGGCGCATACCGTTCGCTATCACTCCGCCGGCCAGGGGCCGATCCTGCATTTCCACGCTGCCGATGGCCGCTGCGAGTGGCACCAGCCCAGCACCTTCCCGGTGGGCGTGCTGCAGCTTGAGCAGGTACCCGAGGCGGTCACCTTGTCGCTGGCATCGGGCGACATCCTGGCGCTGATTTCCGACGGACTGTATGAGCGCACCGACGCACACGATGCCGAGTTCGGTCCGGACCGCGTTGGCGCAGTCATTCGCAGTGGGCAGCACCTGCCGATGGCGACGTTGTGCGAACAACTGCTGGCAGCGGCCGAAGCCTTTGCCGGCGGCGTGGCGGCGGCCGACGATGTCACGCTGGTCCTGGTACGGCGCCTCCCCGCGTAATGACGCGCGTTTTTGCGGACGTGCAGGGTGCGCTCCTGCGGGCGCGCGGAACCTATTTGCCGAGTACGTGCAGTTGCCACAGGTCCTTGCTGCTCATCTGCAGGAACGGACGAATCAGCAGGCAGCCGGTGATGCCGATGCTGCCCTCCAGGTAGTGCAGTTCGGTGAATTTGTCGCGCGTCTCCGCATCCATCTTCACGTCCAGTCCATTCTCGCGCATCAGCAGCAGGCCCTTGGCGCGCAGCGCGAGCTCCGTGTACACGCGCAGGTAGCAAAGCATGTCCACCACGACCGTGCCGTCGAACCTTTGCTGCAGCCCGGTCAGGAAAATGCCGGCAGGTGACTGGCTGAAGTTGCCCGAGTCGATCATCTGCATCAGCTCGGAGTCTTCGTCGAAATCAACTTCCAGCCAGTGGTGGGTGCGCCGTTCGCTGGTGCGGAACACCAGGTAGAGCATCGGCGGCAGGATCAGCAAGGTGCCCACGGCGGACAGCACTGGCGAGACGAAAAAGTGGTTGAAGATGGAATGCACCGAGACGGCGATGAGCAACCCTGGCATATAGTCCACGAGGCGGAAGCGCAGGTGGTTCTCGGACATCGTCTGTGACACCGCCGCAAAGATCGCCACCACGCCGCCATGCATCAAGGCGGTACCGAATCCGCGCACGATCCAGACCACCAGCGTGGTGTTGGTGGTGAGATACAGGTAATAGAAATTCTCGACGACCGCAAACCCGGTGCCGACCGCGAAGCCGAGTATCGCCGAGTCGACCAGGAAGCCGATGCGGTGGGTGCGGAACAACCACAGCACCACGAGTGCCTTGCAGCTCTCTTCGACCACCGGCGCCACCCAGCGCGAGTAATGCACCAGGTTCATGCCGAGCAAATCCATCAGCTCGCCGTTCAAGACATAGCACAGCCCGGCCACCGCGCCGCCGGCGACGATCATCGCCACGACCAGGCGCACGCGCACCATCCGGTAGCTGTCCAGGTAGACCAGCAACAGCAGGAAGGTCACCACCGGCAGCAAGCCAACCGGGACGATGCTCAACAGGCTCAGCAGGGACGGGGTGGCTGCCATCGTCACAGGATCTTCAACGAAATCATCCACTCATCCGCGTTGCCGCGCGGGCCGTTGAAGCCCTTGGCGTAACCCGCGGACAGCGTCATCGGCAGGTGGTTCTGGACTTCGAAATCGAGGTCGAGCTGAAGGCCGACATCGCGCGCGGTCTGGCGCAGGTCATGGTGGTTTGGGTTGGTGACGAGAATACCGGTGAAAAGCGCCGGTCGGATCCACTTCAAATAGAACGCGGGCGTCCCCACATTCTCGAAACGCAGCGGCGGCAGGTTCAATTCCAGGGTCGACTTGGCAAACGTGTGGCCCGCGATTTCATCAATCTCGAAGCCGGGAGCGCTGTCGAATTCACGATAATGCTTGGGGTCCTGGTTGTCGACGTAGTTGTTCTGAAAGCCGCCGAAGTAGAAATTGGCGAGGTTGTTGGCACGGCTGCCGCCGGATACTCCCGCCGAGCTGTACAGCCACAGCGAGGTGTGCGGTACGGGCAGCATGAAGCCGAAATCGAACCCTGCGCGCAACTGCGGGATGGTGCGGCCGTTGGCGACGAAGGTCGCCGCGTCGACATTCCAGCCGATCCCCTGCTCGCGGTCGACCGCTCCCCCCGACGATTTGAGGTCGGTGTATTTCAACCCCGCGCGGGTGACAAAAATGCTTTTGACTTGCGAGGCGACGTTCTGCAAGCCGGGCAGCGTGGCAAGGCCCGTGTAGTAAGCGGTGCTGGCGCTGAAGTCGAGCTGGCGTGGGGTGTCGAAGATCAGTGCGCGCTTGTAACCGAGCAGCAGCGAATCGCCCTTGAGGCTGGTACGTACCGGGCCAAACAGATCGTAGAAGTCCGAGTGGTTATGCCAGTAGCGCACCTCCCAGTTCATCGCCTTGTAATCGACCGAGAGGTGGTAGCGTTGCCCGCGGTCGGTGGGTCCGCCGACCGACGCCGCGGCGTCGATGCCGAGCGTGTAGAGGCTCAAGGTGTCGCCGAATTGGGTGTGCCAGCCCACCGCCCCAGCGCCCTGGTAGCCTTCGACCATGGGGTAATGGGCTTGCAGGCGCATCTCCTGGGCGGGCTTGTACACGCCCCTCTTCGTGACCAGCGTGTCCAGGTCGATCTTGCTGGGTGAACCGACGCCCCAGGTCTTCACGATCGGATGCTTTTCGGCCACCTCGGTACCGAGGAAGTTGATCGCACTCAGGTCGTCGAGCGGCCTGGCATCGATCTCGGCCGGCAGGAAACCCTGCCCCGTATATTCCAGCACCGCGAGCTTGCCGTCAGGCAGCGGCGTTGGCCGGAAGAAACCGGTCTCCGCGTTGCTCATCGCATCCATCTTGCCGCTCGCCAGATCGTAGCGATAGATGTTGGAAATGCCGGTGTAGTAGGAGCTGCCAACCATCTGGCGATCGTCCCTGGTGAACACGAAGCCCTCCGGCGTGCCCTGGCCGAAACTGTACTTCGCGAACGGCACGGTCCCGCCGGCGAGCAGGTCGGCAGTCTTGTACACGTGCAGGAAATTGCTGCCGTTCGGTTCGGCCACCGACATCGACACCATGCCGCCGTCGTGGGACACATCCAGCTCGAACGGCTCCACGCCATACGGGAAGGTGTGCACCTGGTGCCATGTCTTGTACGGGTACGGGATCTGGACCACCGTCACATAACCGTTGGCGGTGCGCAGGCCCCACAGCGAGCGGTCGGCGGCGTCAAACGCCAGGTCACCGATGCGGTCTTGCTTCTGCAGCCGACGGACCTTGCCGGTGCGGATATCCACCGCCATCAGATCGCGGTAATCGAGGTTGTTCTGGGTGTAGAAGAAGGTGTGCGTCGCGGGATCGTAAGCGGCCGAGGTGACCAGGTATTTGACCGAGCCCTTGATGTCGACCACATGGCGGATGCTGCCGTCCTTCAACGACAGCACGCCCACGTACGCGAGCTTGCCGGGATAGCGGAACGCACCAATCAGCTTGCCGTGGTCGATGAAGTAGCGCGACATCGAGCCCAGCGCGTGCGACGCCAGCGGCGTCGGCCTGGTCAGCGGATACTCGCGGACCTTCTTGAGGTTGGCTTCCTGGAAGGTATGTTCCCACGCGATCCAGTCGGTCCACGCCTGGTCCAGGGTGATCCCGAAAACCTGCTTGAACCTGGCGGCGTAGTAGGGCTTGCTGTCCGGGGTACGGATGAACCAGTCGAGCAGCTTCTGCGGCGAGTACCGCAGCGACAGGTAGGTCATGAAACGGGTGCCGTACAGGTAGGCATTGGTCATGGTCTCGAAATTGACCGCGGTGCCGACCGACACCAGCCCGAGCGGGCTGTAGAAATGCGCGTGATCGCGAACCATCGCGCGGAACACCATCTCGTCATACGCACCCTGCGCGCGGCCAATGCCACCGGCCATCCAGGTTTCCATGTACACGGCAATACCTTCCTGGAACCAGCGCGGCACGTCCATCCGCGGCGTGGTCAGGTATTCATACAGGATGGTTTCGGGGTGCGCGTCGACGGGCCGCGGTTTGCCGCCGAGGAACTTCCGCCAGAAGGCGTCGCGCTGGTTCCAGCCGTCCATCGTCGCGGCGTGCACCAGCTCGTGATTGGCCAACATGAACAGGCGTTCGCTGCCGGGCGAGGTCTCGAAGATCCTGCTGTCCGGCGCGATAAAGACGGTGACTTCGTTGAACGGCGCGACCGAAGTGCCGCCGTTGCCGTAGTCGCTGATGTCGGCCAGCACCACCGTGGTGCGGTCCCACGGCGTCCAGTGGAATGTTTTCTCCTGGAACCACAGCGAATTCTCGAAACTGCGTGCGACATGCGGCACGAGATAGGCATTGTCCGGCGTGTACAACACGCGCAGGTCCTTGGTCTCGAGGCTCTGCAACTGGAATGACGCCGCCGCAGCGGCACCTGGCAACGCGGCGGCGGCCAGCGCCACCACCATCAGCCGCACGAATCCCGATCGCCTCACTGTAGTCCCCCACCATGCAAGCAAAATCGGCGCTACCCCGCGCGCAGCCTACCGCAAACACGGTGAATCCGCCCGCATGTCGCGGACGGATTCGCCCCTATGCCCCGGACCGCCACCTCGCCGCAATACCCCGTGGCGGTCCGACCCGCTACCTACTGCACATTGCTCCGCTGCAAGGCGGTGCGGGCTGCATCGCTGCTGAATAGTGCCTGGCGGAAGGCCGAACTCTGCAGCGCGGTGCGGAACGCCTGGTTCTGCATGGCTTGGCGGAAGGCTGAGCTCTGCAGCGCATTACGGAACGCATCGTTGCTCATCAGCGCGGTCCGGAACGCGTCGTTGCTCATCAACGCCGTGCGCAGCGCGGCGACATTGGCCAGTTGCGCGCGGAAGGCGTCGTTGTTCATCAGCGCGCTGCGGAACGCATCGTTATTCATCAGCGCGGTGCGAAACGCGTCGTTGCTGGCCAGCGCCATGCGGAATGCCGCGTTGGACTGCAACGCGGAACGGAATGCCGCGTTGGACTGCAGCGCGGTACGGAACGCCGCGTTGGACTGCAGCGCAGTGCGGAATGCATCGTTGGACTGCAGCGCAGTTCGGAAGGCGTCGTTGCTGGCGAGTGCGGTGCGGAACGCATCATTCCTCTCCAGCGCGGTACGGAACGCGTCACTGCTCTGCAGGGACATCCGGAACGCGTCGTTGTTCTGCAACGTGGTACGGAAGGCGTCGTTGCTCATCAGCGCGCTGCGGAACGCATCGTTGTTCATTAGCGCGGTGCGAAACGCGTCGTTGTTGGCCAACGCCATGCGGAATGCCGCGTTGGACTGCAGTGCCGAACGGAATGCCGCATTGGACTGCAGCGCGGTACGGAACGCCGCGTTGGACTGCAGCGCAGTGCGGAACGCATCGTTGGACTGCAGCGCAGTGCGGAAGGCGTCGTTGCTGGCGAGTGCTGTGCGGAACGCATCATTGCGCTCCAGCGCGGTACGGAAGGCGTCGCTGCTCTGCAGGGACATCCGGAAGGCGTCGTTGTTCTGCAACGTGGTGCGGAAGGCGTCGTTGTTCATCAGCGCGCTGCGGAACGCATCGTTGTTCATCAGCGCGGTGCGAAACGCGTCGTTGTTGGCCAACGCCATGCGGAATGCGGCGTTGGACTGCAGCGCGGTACGGAATGCCGCGTTGGACTGCAGCGCGGTACGGAACGCCGCATTGGACTGCAGCGCCGAACGGAATGCCGCATTGGACTGCAGCGCCGTGCGGAAGGCGTCGTTGCTGGCGAGTGCGGTGCGGAATGCATCATTGCGCTCCAGGGCCATCCGGAAGGCATCGCTGCTCTCCAGGGCCATCCGGAACGCGTCGCTGCTCTGCAATGCGGAGTGCAGCGCGTCGCTGTTGGCGAGTGCGGTGCGCATCTCGCTGCTGGCCATGGCGCTGCGGAACGCATCGCTCTTCAGAAGCGTCAACATCGCCGGATCGTTGATGATCTGCTGGTACGCGTCGGTCTGGACAAATTTCGCCACGCTCTGGTCGCCCAGATGGATGTCGCTGCTGGACACCTGAGCCGACTGGTAACGCTGCGCCGGTGCGATCGTCGCCGCCGCCATCTCGTTGCCACCGTGCGGGAACATGCCACCCATGTAACCGACACCGCCCGCCAGCGCGGCAACGGCGATGGCCAGACTCACCACCAGGACTTTCCGGTTTGCCGTGAACTTGTTCATGCTGTTACCCCTTCGTTGGTGAGTGTCGGTAATGCGTGTCGTACGTCTTCCAATACGGTGGGCCGCTCGAAAAGTTGGTGAGCGCGTCGCGGTGGGAGATTGCGCTTCGGGCACCGGTTCCGCGGCGGCCACGCTGGCCGTGTCCAGGATGCGTTGATGCAGGGATTCCGGCAGAGCGGGCACGGGTGCCGCCTGGCGCAGCGCCGACGTGAGTTCGTGCAGTTCGGCGCGCAACGCGCGCAGCTCAGCCGAACGTGCAAGCGCATACGCGAGCCGGGCGCGCTCGACGAGGTTGAGCTCGCCGTCCATGTCGGCATGCAGCCAGTCGGCATGCAGCCGCGTCACGTTGCGCGCGTCGGTCATGCTGCGGTCACTCCTCGCTGGCAAAGTTTCTCCCGCAACACTTGGCGGGCGCTGTAAAGCCGTGATTTCACGGTCTTTTCCGGGATGTGCAGGATCTCCGCCATTTGTTCATAACTGCATTCGGAAAAATGCCGCAACACGATGACCGCCCGGTAATCTTCTGAGAGTTCCATCAGGGTCGCCTGTATCAAGTCGTGCATCTGATCGTTGCGGGCCAGTTCCTCGGGACCACGCGCGCCGCTGGTCAGGGGCACGTCTTCCTCGCGATCGGTTACCGCATCCGTGCGCTTGTGCTGCTCCAGCCGGTCGATGGATTCATTCATCGCGATCCGGTAGATCCAGCTGAACAACCGGTACCTCGTGTCGTAACCGTCCAGGTGTTCGAATACTTTCAGGAAAACGTTCTGCGTGGCGTCCGCCGCCTCCGCGGCGTTGCCGAGCATGCGAAAGGCAAGGTTGAACATCGGCCGCTCGTAGCACTTGACCAACTGGCCGAACGCGTTTCCGTCATGCGCACGCAGGCGCATCACGAGCGCGGGGCTCAGTTCGTCGTTCATGACACTCATAACTACGGCCCAGCCAGGAAAAAGTTGGTCATTGCGCCATCGTGGCGTCGCGGCTGGCCGCAGCGCAGGGGTCCGACTGCCGCTCAGAGCTTGTGAAGAAAACCACTTCCTGTGGTTTTCTTCTATCGCAAGTCCGGCACAGGCCCGTACTCGCTCACGCGAATCAAGCGCTTGCGTGCTCGATTCGCGCCCAGCCATCCTTGGCCGGCCTGAGAGGTTGAATAGTCACAACCTCTCAGCCGTGGCCGGAGGTCACGATCGAGAACAGCTTGTCCATTCCCGAATAGCGGAAAATGTCGTTGATGTGCGGGTTGACATTGATCAGCTGGATCCCGGACCCCGCTGCCACCAGTCGCTTGTGCGTCTTCAGAAGCACGCCCAGGCCAGCGCTCGAGATGTACTCCAGCGCGCCCAGATCGAGCACGCACGGCGGCTGCACCTGATCCAGAAACGCCTGCGCGCGCTCGGCCTGGCTGGCGTCCAGTCGGCCACTGAGCATCACCTGGCGATCATTGCCGTAGCCAATCTCAATCATCTGCCCGCCCCACCGTCTTGACGAAGGTGACCTTGCTCTGGCGGTTGCGATATTCGTAATGTACGGAATCGACCATCTTCGACACCAGGTACAAACCCAGGCCGTTGGGTTCACGCTGGTCCAGCGGCGCATCGATGTCGACCTCCGGCGCAAGCGAGGGGTCGAATGGTTCCACGCCGTAATCGGTCAGGCTGACCTTCACGCCGCCGGGCGAGGTTTGCATATCCAGCAGGATGTCGTGATCGGTGCCCCGGTTGTACGTGACCATGTTCACGAACAACTCTTCTACCGCCAGGTCGACCGCCATGCGGATCGATTCATCGGTACCGCTGCGCGCGAAAAACCGGCCCGTGGCCGCAACAATGGCCTGCAATTCGTCGACCGACCGTTTGAATGACTGTTCCATGATGCCCCACCCCGATGCAGGCTCGTTGGCTTCCTGCCCGATACAGTCCCCGGGCGCGCCAAAAGCGTGTGCACTTCGCATCATAGTAGCTGAACGGGGCCGAGTCGCCATACCTTCCGCCGAGGTCTCGGGCGGACGGTTTGTGCCGAGAGGTTGCCGCTCCGATCCATCGCGAGCGCGCTTCACAACCAATTGACGTCCATACTGTCGCTGGCATAGTCTGATCCCTTTCCACGCCGCCCTGCGAGCCACCGATCATGAGCCTGGACATCAGCATTACGTTAACCGATTCCGATCTGCAGCAGTTTGCCGAAGCTCGAAACCGCAGATCGGAGGTCGCACAGAACAAGGTGGACGCGGCGAACGCCGCCAGCATCGTGGCGGCCGCGCGCAGTCTGCTGGAAGAGACCCGCAGCAAGAATCTGCCCGATTTCGTGACGACGCGCCTGAAGCACCTGGACACGATGATTGCGATGGTCGAGGACGTCGGCTTTGGCTTGCCCGAGGCGAATCGGGACAATGTGCTGACCGCGCTGGCCTATTTCTCCAGCCCGGACGACCTGGTGCCGGACGATGTCCCGGTGATTGGCTTTCTCGACGACGCGATCGTGATCGAATTGTGCGTGCGCGAGTTGCAACCCGAGATGGAGGCCTACAGCGACTTCCACCGCTGGCGCGACAATGAGGCGTCACGACGCGGTGAAAACAAGGACAAGTTGACGCTGAACCGGGTCGAATGGGCCGAGGCGCGGCGTGAGGAAACGATCGAGCGCATGCATCGTCGCCGCCGGGAATCCTACAGCGGTAGTGGCCGGTCGCCCATGCTGTTCAAGGTCCGCTGAGCGCAGCAGCTTCCGCGGCGTGTCGCGAAGGGCGTCCCGGCACCTGTCGGGCGCACAAGGCAAAGGCCGGCATTGCATGCCGGCCTTTCCGTTTTGGCGCCCGAAGCTGGACTCGAACCAGCGACCCCCTGATTAACAGTCAAGTGCTCTAACCAGCTGAGCTATTCGGGCGTGAGCTGCGTAGTTTGTCGACGCGGCAACGAACTGTCAAGACGTGACGTGGCGGCGATCCATCTCACCCCATTCAATGGGTCACCACGCGATAACACGGCACGTACGCCGCACCCCCGGGCAACTTCATGCGGTGCTGCTGGACGAAGGCCTGCAACAGCTTGTCCAGCGCGCACATGATGTCCGCATCGCCGTCGATGGCGAACGGGCCGTGCTGTTCGATCGCGCGCACCCCCTCCTCCTTCACGTTGCCGGCCACGATGCCGGAGAACGCGCGACGCAGGTCCGCCGCCAGCTCGTGCACGGGCCGGTCGTGACGGATCTGCAGGGCACTCATCGCCGCGTGGGTGGGCCGGAACGGCTGCTGGAATTCCAGCGGAATCTGCAACGCCCAATTGAAGAAGAACGCATCTTTCGTATCGAGCCGGTTCTGGCGGACCTTGTCCAGACCCTTGACCATCGTGCGCGCCACCCGCGCCGGGTCGTCCACGATGATCTGATAGTGCTTCGCCACCGCCTCGCCCAGGCTCAGCTGCAGGAATCGATCGATCTGCTCGAAATAGGTCGCGGACTCGCGCGGCCCGGTGAATACCAGCGGGAACGGAATGCGCGCGTTGTCCGGGTGCAACAGGATACCGAGCAGATAGAGGATCTCCTCGGCCGTGCCCACGCCGCCGGGGAACACGATGATGCCGTGACCCATGCGCACGAACGCTTCAAGCCGCTTCTCGATGTCCGGCATGATCACCAGGTGATTGACGATCGGGTTCGGCGACTCCGCCGCGATGATGCCCGGCTCGGTGATGCCGATATACCGGTTGCGTCGGCGCCGCTGCTTGGAGTGGCCGATGGTGGCGCCCTTCATCGGCCCCTTCATGGCACCGGGGCCGCAGCCGGTGCAGATATCCAGCCCGCGCAAACCGAGCTGGTAGCCCACCGCCTTGGTGTAGTCGTACTCTTCGCGCGAGATCGAGTGACCGCCCCAGCACACCACCAGGCTGGGATCGACGTTCGGATGAAGGATGCGCGCGTTGCGCAGGATTTCGAACACGCCTTGGGTCAGGCCATCCGAACCGTCGAGCTCATGGCTTGGCTGCTCCAGCTGGGTCGACACGTATACGACGTCGCGCACCACGGCCACCAGCAACTCGTTGATGCCGCGAATGATCTGGCCGTCGACGAACGCCTGCGCCGGCGCGTTCTGCAGCTCGATCTTGATGCCGCGGTCCTGCTGCAACACCTGGATGTCGAAGTCGGGGTACTGCTCGAGAATCGCACGTGGATCGTCGCTGATATTGCCCGAGGTCAACACGGCCAACGCACAGCGGCGCAGCAAGGCGTGCAGGCCCGAGCCACTGGCGTCACGCAGCTTCGCCACTTCGTTGCGCGAGAGGATATCCAGGCCGCCAATCGGCGAGATCCGGGCGCTGACCGTCGCTGCGGTAGCGTCGGATGCTGGGGTTTGGTTCATTCTTGGAAATCTCCATCCGCTGAAGCGGTCGCTGCCTCATGCAGCGCCGCGGCGGTCGGTTAGCTTCCCGCGGGCGGATGGACAGGTCAAGGTGAAAAAAACCGGTACCCGCAGGCACCGGTTTCTTGTTCAAGCAAACGACGGGATCAGAACCTGTACTTCACCGTCAACTGCAGGGCCCAACGCTGCGCGAGGTCGGTGGGAAAGGTCGAGGTGGGTACTTGTTGCGGACTGTAATTGCCGTTGCCGTCGATGTAGTTGCTGCAAGTCTTCGCCCCACCGCAGCTGATGTCATAGATGTACTTGCCATTCGCATCCACACCATAGAAGTCGGCGAGGTTGCGGGAGCCCGGGAAGTTGGCGCGCTTCTCGATACCCCAATGCTTGTTCAGCAGGTTGGTGAAGTTGTAGACATCGAGCTTGATGACACCCTTGTTGCCCTTGAAAATGCCGGGGATCTCCTGGCTGAAGCTCAGGTCGATCTGATTGAGCCAACCGGCGCGGTCACCGTTGCGGCCGGCCGTCTGACCCTGGTGGTACTTCAGATAGTCGTTGGTCTTGATGTAGTCGTAGAACTGCTCGATCAGCTTGGCGCTGGTACCCGCGCGGAACGACACGTCACCCGGCTTTGGAATATAGACCAGGTCGTTGCTGACGCCATCACCATTGGCATCATTGCCGAACGTCCAGCTATACGGCGAAGCATTGTGCCCGTCGTAGAACATGCTGGCACTGGTGGTGTAGTTGCCGAAGAACTGATGCTGCCAGTTCAGACCGGCGATGACACGACGTGGAATCGAGTAATTCGAGGGACTCGCCGAATCCACATTGGGGTTGTAGATGTAATTGTTGACGTAGTTCGAACGGGCCACGCTGCTGGTGCCCGGGTTCACCTCGGTGGCACGACTGAAGGTGAGGCCGACCATGCCCGACCAAGTGGTGGAGAACGGCTTCTTCACGGACAGCGCAAGGCTGTCGGCGCTGCCACTGCTGCTGTCGGCCAGATTGATGGTGCCGTCGGAGAAGGCACCATTGGAGAGGTAGCGGGATTGCTGCCCCTTTGCACGTGGATCAAGATTCGGCAGCTTGTAATAGCTGAATCGTCCATCCGGCAATTTGGCGGTAGGCGCACCCACATTCAGGTTCTGGTAGAAGATCGAGTCGCGCACCTTGATGTGCTCATAATCCGCGGTAGCGATCAGACCCCACCACGGCAGCTGCTTGTCGAAGCCGAGGCTGAACTTCCACACGCTGGGCAGGCGGAACCCGGGTGACAGCGTGTTGACCGTCTGCTGACCGGAGCCGATGACACCGTCGTTCTGGTTGTGCGCGTCCGGGCTGAACACCGGCAGGTTGGTGTTGCACGGTGCTTTCTGCGTCGGACCGCAATTGAACTGGGTCTGCGTGGCACCCGAGTTGGAGAAGATATTGCCAATCCACACACCTGGCGGGTTGGAAATGAACAGACCGGCGCCGCCGCGTATCTGGGTCAGCAGCTCGGTGTTGAAGTTGTAGTTGAAAGACACCCGTGGCTGCACCACCTGCCCACCCGGCGTGGTCTGGTTGGTGCGGCCGAAGCCGCCGGTGGCCGGCGTTCCGGTCTGGGTCACCGGGTTGTAACTGCTGCCAACCGGTGCAGCCGCAAACAGCGGGTTGTAAATGGGCTTGTCGCCGATCGAGGGGATGTCGACGCGCACGCCGTATTGCAGCGACAGGTGGTCATTCACCTGCCACGTGTCCTGCAGGAAAATTCCCCATTGTTTGAGCACGAAATTGGCGGCGACATCGTTCAGGCCGAGACCATTCGACGGGCGGCTGTAGCGATACTGGTAATAGTTGCCGGCGAGGAAATTGTCGAGACCGGAAATCGTGGATCCGTCCGGAGCCTTGGAATCCTCGAAGGTGTAGCTGCCGAAATAGTTCTGCAGGAACAAGTTGTAGGTGGTGTCTTTTTCGTAGTCGAAGCCGCCCTTGATGGTGTGATCGCCGGCGTAGTAGGTACCCGCCCACGCGGCGCTCAGGGTCTTCACGTCGAGCACGTTGGCCTGATACGAATAATTGGTGCCAAATTCCACCGACGGATTACCGTAGCCCACCGGATACACGGTGATGTCCGGCAAATCGCCACCGGCAACCGGGCTGCTGTTCTTGCTGAACTTGGCGTACGAGATGGTGGTGTCGGTCGAGAACGAGTCCGACCAGTCATCGTAGAAATGCAGCGCGTAGCTGGTGTTCTTCGTGACCGAGTTGTACCAGCCGCTGGACAGCACCAGGTTGGTGCTGCTGCCGCCGATGGTGGGTTTGCTTTCGTTGGTGCGGCTGTAGGTGAAGCTGGCACGATGATTGTCGCTGATATTCCAGTCGATCTTGCCGAGATAACGCTTGTCCACCAGATCGGTACTGCCACCACCGTAGGTGCCGATATCCTTGATACCGTATTTGCTGGCGGCGATGTCCGCCACCTGCTGTATCTGATCCGGCGTCAAGCCCTTCACCGTGACGCTCGCACCCGAGCCGTCCGGGCCGTATGGACTGCCGGAGCCGACCTGCTTGCTCTTCTCGGCCGACAGGAAGAAAAACAGCTTGTCCTTGATGATCGGGCCACCCACGGTAGCGCCACCGGTCCACTGGCGATCGAAGCCACTGTAAGCCGCGTCGTTTTCGTTATTCCCGATCATGTTCTGGTTCTGGAATACGTAATAGACCGAACCATGGAAATCGTTGGTACCGCTTTTGGTCACCGCATTGACGGTGGCGCCCACACCGCGGCGGTTCGCCACGTCGTAGTTCGCCGTGGAGATGTTGTATTCCTCGATGGTGTCCTGGGAAATCGGCGTAGCCAGCGTCGGCAGGCCATTCGCGTTCAGACCGAACGGGTCGTTCGCACTGACCGAGTCAATGGTGACGTTGTTGTAGCGGCTGTTCTGGCCGATGGCTGAAAACGAACCCGCCGCGCGGTCGGTCACCACGATGCGCGGGTCGAGCCGCACGATGTTCTGGATCGAACGATCCGGCGTCGGCGTTGCCTCGAGTTCGCGGCTCGATATGTTGGTGGAAATGCCCTTGTTGTCCGGCGAGAAGGTCTGCGCCAGCGCGCTGCCCGAAACCTTCACGGCTTGCAGGTTGGTGGCGTTCTTCGCGTCCGCGCTGGCCGGCAGGGTCAGGTTGATTGCCGACTCCTGCGCCAATTGCAGATAGACGTTGTCGTGCTCAGCCTGGCTCAGGCCCGCCTTGGATGCCGTGATGTCAAACGGGCCACCGACGCGCAACCCCTGCGCGGTGTAGCGACCATCGGCATCGGTGGTCACGATCTTGGTGGTGCCCGAGGGCATGTGCACGATCTGCACGGTGGCCCCGGCGACGGCGTGGCCGCTGGCGTCGACCACCCGGCCGGCGACCGCCGACGAGGTCACGTTCTGGGCCATGGCTGGCGCCGCCGCAATCAGTGCGGCAATGGCGAGCGGCAAGAGTTTGGCGCGAATTCGGCTATTCATAAATTGATCGACCCTCGGATTCACAACGAAAATAATTACGCCACGGATTCAACCGTGCCCTTGGTCCGGCGCGACCCAGACGATGTAGCGACTCCACTTGAAAGCCCCTGCTGGTGCGCACCGCAGCTCGTTACCTGAAGTATGAGTTGCGCACCTTCGGCTGGCGGCACTAACCCCGTGCCAACCGGTTGTTAAATGAGATTAACACCATTGTATGACACTTTAACGACGATGGCACGCCACCGCGCAAACCGATAAAATCCTTGTTGAATCAGCCAACTGGATGATTGTTCATGATCACGCGACCGCAAAATCATGCGACAGCGGTTCACCCGCGCAGTCACGGCACCGAATGCAGGAACGACGCCACGCCCGCCATGAACATCTGTACCGAGAGGGCGATCAGCAGCATGCCCATCACCCGCTCCAGCGCGGTCAGCACGCTCTCGCCAAGCCAGCGAAACAGGTAGGTGGCGCTGAGCAGGATGGCGGACGTAGCCAGCCATGCCAGCAGCAATGCCATCACCCAGTCGGCGGTGCGACCGGGCTGGGTATTGGTCAGCAGCAGCAGCGCTGCCATCGCCGACGGGCCGGCGATGCCGGGGATCGCCATCGGTACGATGAACGGTTCGCCCTGCCCCGGCTTGCCGAAAATGCCGCCGCCGTCGGCCGGCGGAAACACCATCCGGATGCCGATCAGGAACAGCACGATGCCACCGGCAATGCTGATCGAGTCCGGCTTCAGCTGCATCACATGCAGGAACTGCTGACCACCGAACAGGAACACCAGCAACACGCCCAGCGCGATCAACAGTTCGCGCACCATGATGAGGCGCCGCCGGCGTGGCGGCACGTCCTTGAGCAAGCTCAGGAAGAACGGGATATTGCCCAGCGGGTCCATGATCAGGAACAACATGATTCCCGCCGACAACGTGGTCATCTGCGCTTCCATCTCGACTCCCTGCGGGCTGGTTTGCGATGTGCGGTCGTAGGAGCCCGCTCGCGGGCGATGCTTTTGATCTTGCTCTTGCGAATCCCGAATCCCTAATCCCAACCAAGGGCATCGCCCGCAAGCGGGCTCCTACGTTGATTGGTCGGAGCGCAGATCCAGTACCGCGCCACGTGCCGCCAGTGCCTCGGCACCGAGTAGATAGACGGTCGCCGCGGCTGCGGCATCCGCTGTCGGCTGCTGCATGATGTCTTCGCCGAAATAGGCAAGACGGCGCAGCGACGTGCGCATGGGCGTGGGCAACAAGGCATGCACGCGCAGCGGGCTCTCGTCGGTTTCCTCGTGCAGGATCGCCACGAAGCGCTCCAGCGCTGCCTTCGACACGCCATAGCCGCCCCAATGCGCACGCTGCAGCAGCGCCGGGTTGTCCAGCACAAACACGACCGCGCTGTCGCTGGCCTGGGCCAGCAGCGGCAGGCACGCCTGGGTCAGCGCGAAAGGCGCGTTGACATTGACGTGCATCGCACGCAGCCATTCATCCGGTCGGTGCATCGTGATCGGGCTCAGGCCGGCAAAACTCGCCGCGCAGTGCACGATGCCGTCGAGACGACCGAAATCGCGCTCCAGCCCCTCCGCCAGCGCGACGTATTCCTTCGGCGTGGCGACCTCCATGTCCAACGGATGGATCACCGGTTCGGCCAGCCCTTCCTCGCGCATCGCGTCATGGAGCTTTTCCAGCTGGCGCTTGCGTTTGCCGGTAATCACCACGGTGGCGCCCGCACGCGTCACCGCACGCGCGACCGCGCTGCCCAGGCCACCATAGGCCCCGGTAACCAGCACCACTCTACCGGCCAGGCTGTCGGCCGCCGGCTGCCAGTCGGCGGGCAGATGCACCACGGGCAGACAGGTCAAGAGGCCATCCCCGCGACGTCGCTGGCCATGCGGCCCAGTTCGCCCGCCGCCATCAGATCCTCGATGATGTCGCAGCCGCCGATCAGCTCGCCATGGATGAACAACTGCGGAAAGGTGGGCCAGTTGGCGAAGTGCGGCAAGGCGGCGCGGATCTGCGGATCGGCCAGCACGTTGACCGCATGGAACTGCGCACCGGCTTGGGTGAGCGCCTTCGCGGCGCGGCTGGAAAAGCCGCACATCGGAAATTGCGGCGTACCCTTCATGAAGAGCACGATGGGATGCGCGGCCAGCACCGCCTTGATTCGCTCGTTGATGTCCATGGTCGGTGTTTCATCTTTACAATGCAGGCAGTCCGGTATTGTACCAGTCGCCCGTCGGGCGCTGCGTGCGGCGCCGACACTTCTCCCCCAGCAACCGCCAAGGAGCCGCTCATGGCCATCGAACTTCCGCCGCTTCCCTACGAAAAGAACGCCCTGGAACCGCACATCTCCGCGGAGACGCTGGAGTATCACTACGGCAAGCATCACCAGGCCTACGTGACCAATCTCAACAAGATGATCGAAGGCACCGAGTTTGCCGATGCGAAACTCGAAGACATCATCAAGAAGTCCTCCGGCGGCGTGTTCAACAACGCCGCGCAAACCTGGAACCACACGTTCTACTGGAACTCGATGAGCCCCAGCGCCCCGAACGGCCGGGGCGGCGGCGAGCCCGGCGGCAAGCTGGCCGATGCGATCAACAAGGCGTTCGGCTCGTTCGCCAAGTTCAAGGAAGAGTTCAGCAAATCCGCCGCCGGCAACTTCGGCTCCGGCTGGACCTGGCTGGTGCAGCGCCCGGATGGTTCGCTCGGCATCGTCAACACCTCGAACGCCGCCACCCCGATCACCGGCAGCGACAAGCCGCTGTTCACCGCGGATGTGTGGGAACACGCCTACTACATCGACTACCGCAACGCCCGTCCGAAATACCTGGAGGCGTTCTGGAACCTGGTGAACTGGGAATTCGCGGCGAAGAATCTCGCCTGATTCTCGATATCCTACGAAAAAAGGCGGAGCCGGCGACGGCTCCGCTTTTCTTTGTAGGGCGGTCACTGCCCGCCGGGCTGTTGATCCTGTGGAGGAAAGCGGCGGGCAGTGCCCGCCCTAAAAAAGCGGGGTTTCTTGCGAGTGACCCAACGCCTGTAACACCGGCGCAACCTGTGTTTCGCGCTCCAGTGATGCGGCCATCCCGGCCAGCCGCGCGGCCAGTTGATCGGCATCCGGCGCACACACCGTGGCATGACCCACCTTGCGACCCGGACGTGCCTGTTTGCCGTAATCGTGCCAGTGCGCGTCTGCCGTCTTGAGCACGGCACTGCGCTGCGGCAAGTCACCGATCCAGTTGAGCATCGCCGACAGGCCGCGTGCGCCGGTATCGCCCAAGGGCAGGCCAAGTACCGCGCGCACATGATTCTCGAACTGGCTGGTGCAGGCGCCCTCGATGGTCCAGTGACCGGAGTTGTGCACCCGCGGCGCCATCTCGTTGCCCAGCAGTTCGCCGTCCTTGACGAACAGCTCCAGCGCGAACACGCCGATGTAGTCCAGCCGCTCGGCCAGCGTGCGCGCAAGCCCGGTGGCACGCTGCTGCAGTTCACCCAGCTGTGGCGCGGGCGCGAGACTCATCGACAGCACGCCATCGACATGCCAGTTGCGAGTCAGCGGCCAGGTGCGAAAATCGCCGTCGCGTCCGCGCACCGCCAGCACCGACAGTTCGCGCTCGAACGGCACGAAGGCTTCCAGGATCAAGCCATGCCGCGACGCCTGCGCACCGAGCGCGGCCCAGGCCGCATCCGCGTCAGCCAACTCGCGCAAGCGGAACTGACCCTTGCCGTCGTAGCCGAACCGGCGCGTCTTGAGGATTGCCGGCGCGCCTACCGCAGCCAGCGCCTGATCCAGCTGATCACGCGTGTCCACCGTCATGAAGTCCGGCGTCGACAGGCCGCATTCGCGAAACAGGGTCTTTTCGGCCAGCCGATCCTGCGCCACCGCCAGCGCCCGCGGTGCGGGGCATACCGCCACGCGCTCGGTCAGCCAGCGCGCTGTTTCGGCCGGCACGTTCTCGAAGTCGAAAGTGACCACGTCGACCTGCGCGGCGAATGCCTCCAGTACGGCGTAATCGGTCCAGTCGGCCACCACCAGCGGAGCCACCTGGCCCGCGCAAGCGTCAGCGGCGGCATCCACCACGATGGTCTTCACACCCAGCGGTGCAGCGGCCAGGGCCAGCATGCGCGCCAGCTGACCACCACCCAGAACGCCCATCACGGGTTGTCGCTGCCCACTCATGCACGAGGATCCGGCTGCTCGAGGACGGCCTGCGTCTGCCGCGACCGCCACTCTTCCAGCGCGCGGGACAAGGCCGGGTCGTTCAGTGCCAGCACCGCGGCGGCCAGCAAACCGGCATTCACCGCGCCGGGCCGCCCGATGGCCAGCGTGCCCACGGGAATACCCGCAGGCATCTGCGCGATCGACAACAGCGAATCCATCCCGTTGAGTGCCTTCGACTGCACCGGTACGCCGAATACCGGCAACCGGGTCTTGGCGGCCAGCATGCCCGGCAGGTGGGCCGCACCACCGGCACCGGCGATGATCACCTGGATGCCTCGATCCGACGCCTGCTCGGCATAGCTGAACAGCAGGTCCGGCGTGCGATGTGCGGAAACCACCCGCACCTCATGCGCCACGCCCAGCTCGGTCAGTACACCGGCCGCGTGCTGCATGGTTTCCCAATCCGAACGTGAACCCATCACCACGCCCACGCGCGGCGGCCTGGATGCTGCTGTCATGGCTCGAACGCCCCAAAACCGCTATTGTACGGGCTTTCCCGGCCAGACACATCCGAGCCTGAGCAACCATGGACAAGCGCCTCCTCGATATCCTGTGCTGCCCCGTCAGCAAGACCCCGGTACGGCCGCTGGCCCGGTCCCAGCTGGATGCATTGAACGCTGCCATCGCCGCTGGCAAGGTCGATACGGTGGCCGGCGTAGCCGTGCGTGAACGGGTCGCCGAGGCGCTCATCACCACCGATCAAAAACTGATCTACCGGGTCGAGGACGGCATCCCGGTGATGCTGCCCGAAGAGGGCATCGGAACCTTGCAGTTGTCCGAATTCCCGACGAACTGAGCGCGTTCGGCATGCGCCAAAGGTTGAAAAGGGGCTGAAGTGACCTCCTTTCCGTCAGATTCGAGGATCCGATCGCAAATTGTGTGGACAAGGGACGTGGCGCGGCGCCGCAATTTGGCTTATCGTCAATCCCCGTGCCATGTTTCGTGGTCCGGTTACGCGCGGAGCACCAACACGGGGATGTGGCGATGAGCGAAGCCCGAGAGCCAACCAGGGTAGTCAACTTGAGCCAGCGCCTGGATCCGTCCAGCGAGCGCGTCGGCGAGTTGCTCAGCGCAGTGCGCCGGATTGCCGGCAAAAAGCTGCAGCAATGGGTAAGCAACGCGTTCGAGCGAGTCGACGACGCGCTTTTCGACCTGGCCGAAAAGGCCGAGAACAACGCCGCCCAGATGCACTATTTCGACGGCATGCGCGAAGTTCGCAAACGGCGCCCCGGCATCGAGCGGAATTTCCTTGGCACCATCGCCCGCAATCTGAGTGACCTGGCCCACCCCTCGAACGCCCAGGCCGCGCCAGCCGCGCCGGCTTCGATCGGCTCGGCGGAATTGAGCCTGGTGGCGGAGAGCGAACTGGAGGAATCGCTGGCAATCACCAGCATGATCAGCAAGAACGAGGCGCGCCTGGCGCGGGATCTGTTCGCGGTCAACCAGCGGCTCTCGGTGATCTGTGGCGGCCACAAGATCGACGACACCAGCAACCCGATGGCTCCGACCATCCTGTCCCATGCTTTCCGCCAGGCGCTGCAGGAGCTCAGCGCGGACATGCGGGTCAAGCTGATCATCTACAAGCTGTTCGATCGCTACGTGCTGTCATTGCTGGAAGAGCTCTACCAGGAGGTCAATACCGAGCTTGTCCGCGCCGGGGTGTTGCCACAGCTGCGGCATCAGGTTTCACGCGGCGGCCAGCATAAGCCGGCCCACGCCCCCGGCACGGCCGGCGCCGACGCCGGTGCGGCGGCGGCCGGCGATGAGAGCGGGGAGATTCCCGACAATCTCCTGCACACCCTGCATGCCTTGTTCAGTGCACGCCGTGGCCACGCCAGTGGCGGGGTCGCTCGTGAAAGTGGCGCACATGCGGCATCGAGCGGTCCGCTGCCATCGGCCAACGAATTGCTCGGCGCGCTCAGCGTGCTGCAGAGCCAGATCGTCAGTGCCGGCCCGCTCTCCTACGCCGAAGTGGAGGATGCTGCCGCACTGAGCAGTGAAGTCATGCAGCTCAAGGCGCAATTGCTGACCCAGATCGGCGCGCTGCGCGGCGAGCGTCCCAGCCATGTGGCCAACATGGACGAAGACACCATCGACCTGGTGGGCATGTTGTTCGAGTTCATCCTGGAAGATCGCAACCTGCCCACGGCGATGCAGGTGATGTTGGCACGGCTGCAAATCCCGTACCTGAAGGCGGCAATCCTCGACCGCAAGCTGTTCGCACATCGCCAGCATCCCGCGCGGCGATTGCTGGACTGTCTCGCCGAGCAAGCCAAGGGCTGGTCCGAGGAGTCCGACCGCGACCATCGCTTGCATGAGAAGGTGAAATCGATCGTCGATCAGCTGCTGCACGACTTCGACGACGACATGGGCATCTTCGAGCGCCTGCTCACCGACCTGCAGCAATTCCAGGACGTCAACAAGCGTCGCTCCGAACTGGCCGAACAGCGCGTCGCCGAATCCACCCGTGGCCGCGAGAAACTCGAACAGGCCCGGCGCCGTGCGGCGCGCGAAATCCTCGACCGCATCGGCACGCAGAAGCTGCCGCCGCTGGTGCATGGCGTGCTCGCCCGCGCCTGGGCCAACCACCTGGTACTGACCCTGCTGCGCCAGGGCGAAGACTCGCCCGAGTTCAAGAGCGCCCTGCGTTTCATCGACGAGTTCATCGCCAGCACCCGCCCGGCCAACGACACCACCAGCCGGCAGACCCTGCGCTCGATGCTGCCCGGCATCGAGCGAGCGCTGCGCGTGGGCCTGGCCAACGTGGCATTCCAGGAGCAGGGCGTCGAAAAGCTGCTTGGCCAGCTGCATGCGTACTACCGCCAGCAACTGGGCGAAAAGCCCGACTCCGACGCACCCGGCGTCGCCGCCGTGGTTGAAGAGGGCGCCGCGATGCTGGCGATCCCCGACTCCATCCAGCCGGTCATCGACCAGCAGGCCGAACCGGGAGACATTCTCGATGCCGAGGAACTGGCCGAGGTTCCACCGGACAGCCCGCAATGGCATCAGGTGCAGGCACTGCAACCGGGCAACTGGCTGGAGTTCACACTCGACGGAGAGGCCCCTGCCCGCGCCAAGCTGTCCTGGATCAGCCCCATGAGCGGCCGCTACCTGTTCGTCAACCGCCGCGGGCTGAAGGTGGCTGATTACGCACCGCGTGAGCTGGCCGCGCTGTTTGGCGATGGTCGCGCCCACGTGCTGGCAGCCAATGCCCTGTTCGACCGCGCCATGACCGCGATCGTCGGCAAGCTGAGCCAGGCCGACGACGCGTCCAAGCAGTCGACGAACGCAGAATGACGCAAGCAGAGTGATGCAAGCCGAATGATGCAAGCACATTTGTTCGGGCAACCTGATGCCACGCAGGTTGCCGCCGATGTCGCGCATGCGCTGGATGAAGACCTGGGTGATGGTGATGCCACCGCCGGCTTGTTGCCGGCCGGGGCCCAGGCGCAAGCCCGGTTGACCTGTCGCGATGCCGCGGTGATCGCTGGCAGCGCGTGGTTCGATGCGTGCTTCCGGCACTTCGACCCTTCCGTCCGGATCGACTGGCTGGTCCATGACGGCGACCGCGTCGCCGCTGACACGCTGATCTGCCGCTTGTCCGGGCATGCACGCTCGCTGGTCAGCGCGGAACGATCCGCACTCAACTTCCTGCAACTGCTCTCGGCCACCGCCACGGTCACCGCCACCTACGTCGCGGCTGTGGCCGGCACCGGGGTGCGCGTGCTGGACACCCGCAAGACCGTGCCCGGCCTGCGCGTGGCGCAGAAATACGCGGTGCGCTGCGGTGGTGGCCACAACCAGCGGATGGGCCTGTACGACGCGATCCTGATCAAGGAAAACCATATCATCGCCGCCGGCGGCATTGCCGCAGCGGTGGCCGCAGCGCGGCGGCTCCACCCCGAGCTGCCGCTGGAGGTGGAGGTGGAGAACCTCGACGAACTCGAGCAGGCGCTGCGCTCCGGCGCGGACCGCATCATGCTGGACAACTTCGAAGTGGCCGAGATGCGCGAGGCGGTGAAGCGCACCGACGGTCGGGTAGCGCTGGAGGTGTCCGGCAATGTCGATCTGCAGACGATCGGCGAGTTCGCCCGCACCGGCGTCGATTTCATCTCGGTCGGCGCGCTGACCAAGCATGTGCGCGCCATCGACCTGTCCTTGCGCTTGCAACTGGACTGAGCGCGGTCTTGCACCTGGCTGCCCGCGCCCACACACTGGGCCCATGTCCGACTTGTCCAGTCTCCTGCTGTTGCTGGTGCTCGGCGCCACGGTCGGGCTCTGGCTGAAGCTCAGCGTGGCGCGCGAGCGCGCGGTGCGTGAGGCACGGCGACAGTGCCAATTGCACGACCTGCAGTTGCTCGACGAAACCGTGGGCCTGCACCACCTGCGTCTGCGTCGCGTCAATGGCCTGCGCAGGGTCGAACGCTGCTACGGTTTCGAGGTGAGCATCGAGGGACATGACCGTGCGCCGGGCCGGTTGTGGATGATCGGCGATGCGCTGAGCAGCCTGAGTTTGCCCAGCATCGCGGTGCTGCCCCCGGGCGGCACCGATTCCGCGCCGCCATCAGCTTCTGGCAATGTCGTGGCGCTGCGTCCCCGTCAGAGCGACCGACTGCACTGACTGCAATCGGCAACCAGCGAAATGGCTTGGGCGCTGCTACTTGACCACGCGCAGATGCGGCGCACCGCGCTTCGGCTTGGCGGCACCCTCGGCCTCGCCCGAGGCGGGGTCGCCCGGCGCCGGATCAGGCGGCGGCGGGTTGTCGCTCCCTTCGCCGTCGGCCGGAAACATCATGCCTTGGCCGTTCTCCTGCGCGTACAGCGCAAGTACCGCCTGCACCGGAATCTGAATCGCCTGGCTGACCCCGGAAAACCTCGCCTGGAAACTGATCCAGTCGTTGCCGAGGTCCAGGTTGACCACGGCGCGAGTGGCCAGGTTGAGCACCACCTGGCCATTCTGGATCACTTGCGGAGGAACCTGTACGCCAGCCGCCCCGGCGTCGACCAGGATGTATGGCGTCAACTGGTTGTCACTGATCCAGTCGTAGATCGCCCGCAACAGATACGGGCGATTCGAACTCATGGAGACATCATCAGGCTTGCTCACGGGCCTGCCGCATCGACTTTTCTTCGTCGGTCATACTGCGTGAAAAGCCCTGGCTATGGAACAGGCGTTCACCATAATCGATGATCGGCTTGCCTTCGCGGCCCAACTCCACCCGCAACCAGGGCAGTCGCCAGATCACCGGCGCCACCAGGCAGTCAGCCAGGCTCATTTCGGGGTTGAGGAAAAATTTCGACGCCTTGAACAGCGGCACGGTGGACAGCATCTGCTCACGCAGCCGCTTGCGGGCGCCATCGGCCGCCCGACCGCCTGCACGTATCGTGTCGACCTCGGACAGCCAGTCTTTCTCGATTCTCACGGCCGCCACCCGCAGGCGCGCGCGCGACTGCGGATCGATCGGCATCAGTGGCGGATGCGGGTAGCGCTCGTCGATGTATTCGCACACCACCGCCGTGTCGAACAGGGTCAGGTCCCGATCGATCAGTGTCGGCGTGCTGGCGTACGGGTTCAGGTCGACCAGATCCTGCGGCGGTTTGGCCGGATCCACCAGAACCCGCTCGTAGCTGACCCCCTTGGCGGCCAGCACCAGCCGGGCGCGATGACACTGGATGTCATCGGCCGTGGTGTACAGCGTCAATGCATTACGCAAGCGGGGGCTTTGGACCATGCGCGAATCCCCATCGTTGATACGGACGCGGCGGCCATGGCCGCCGCGTTCGTCAGTGCCATCGGATTCAGTGGACGTCCTTCCAGTATTCCTTCTTCAGCAGCGCAAACAGGAAGGTCAGGAAGGCAAGGAAGAGAATGACCCAGATGCCGTAGTGATGTCGCTGCAGCGCCGCCGGTTCGGAAACGTACTGCAGAAAGCTGGTCAGGTCGCGGGTCGCCTGCTGGTACTGCGCCGGGGTCATCTTGCCCGGATGCGAAAGCACCAGCTTCTCCACGGCCGCGCTGTCGCCATCCTTCGCCGGCATCATCACCGCCGTCTGCGTGCCCTGCAGCTCCCACAGCGGGAACGGCATGGCGGCATTCGGCAGGGCCGTGTTGTTCCAGCCGATCGGGCTGTGCGGATCCAGATAGAAGGAGTTGAGATAGGTGTAGACCCAGTCCGCACCCTTCGCGTCCACTTCCAGCGAGAGATCAGGCGGATCCTTGCCGAACCAGGTCTTGGCCAGGTCTGCCGGCATGTGCGAAATGACCGGATCCTGGAATCTTGCGCCCGTGAAGTTGAGGTTCTGCATGACCTCTTTCTCGGTCAGGCCCAGATCCTCGGCCATGCGCGAGTAGCGCATGTATTTCAGCGAATGGCAGCCGACGCAATAGTTGAAGAACAACCTTGCGCCACGCTGCAGCGAAGCCTGGTCGCGCACATCGGCGCCGGACCTCATCAACGGGGCCTTGGCGCCCTCGGCATGCACCGGGACAGTGGTGGTGCCGACCAGCAAGCCGAACACCAGTGCGACACCGGAAAGAAGATACTTCATCGTGTTCTGCGGCTTAGTCATGCGTGGTCACCCGATCCGGAACCGGCTTGGTCTTCTCCCAGCCGAAATAGGTATACGCCCAGAGGAATGCGAAGAAGCCGAAGTAGAGCAACGTCATCAGTCGGCCGAACAGATTTTCCCAGGTCGTGAGGTCGACATCGCCGAACCAGGCCGGGATGACCTCGGCGGTAATGCCCGCGCCCACGGCGCCAAGGCCGAAGAACGACAGCACGAAGATCCCCAGCGCCACCTTGTAGCCCGTGCCGCGATAACGAATCGACTTGACTTGGCCGCGATCGAGCCACGGCATCCCGAACAGCACGGCGATCGCGCTGAACATCGCCAGCACGCCCCACACCGCGCTGCCCAGGAACGACGGAATCATGCGCACGATCGCGTAGAAGGGGGTGAAGTACCACACCGGCTTGATCTCGGCCGGCGTCAGCAGGTTGTTCGCCGGGATCGCGTTGTCGTGCTCCAGGAACCAGCCGCCCAGGGTCGGCGCGAAGAAGATGATGAACGCCGCGATCAGCAGGAAAAAGCCCACGCCGACCAGGTCCTTCACCGTGTAGTACGGGTGGAACGGGATGCCGTCAGCCGGCTTCAGCGCATCCCAACGATTGCCCTTGGGCCCTTTCTTGATCTCGACGCCATCCGGATTGTTCGAGCCCACCTCGTGCAGCGCGGCGATATGCAGCACCACCAGCAGCAGCAGCACCAGCGGCAAGGCGATCACGTGCAGGGCGAAGAACCGGTTCAGCGTGGCATCGGCGGGCAGGAAGTCGCCCATGATCCAGTCCACCAGCGAATTGCCGATGTAGGGGATCGTGCCGAACAGGGAAATGATCACCTTGGCGCCCCAGAACGACATGTTGCCCCACGGCAGCACGTAGCCCATGAAGGCCTCGGCCATCAGCACCAGGAAGATCAGCATGCCGAGCAGCCACACCAGTTCGCGCGGCTTCTTGTACGAGCCGTACATGATGCCGCGGAACATGTGCAGGAACACCACCACGAAGAACAGCGAGGCACCGGTGGAGTGCATGTAGCGGATCAGCCAGCCCCATTCCACGTCACGCATGATGTACTGCACCGAGTCGAAGGCTCCCGCCGCGCTCGGGTTGTAGTTCATGGTGAGGAAGATGCCGGTGATGATCTGGTTGACCAGCACCAGGATCGCCAGCGAGCCGAAGTAATACCAGAGGTTGAAGTTCCTCGGCGCGTAGTACTCGGTCATGTGCGCGCGATACATCGGCATCATGCCCGGCGCGCGCTCGTTGACCCAGTCCCCGATGTTGGTGAATACGTTAGCCATTACGCAGCCCCCTCCGGATCAACGCCAATCTGTACGGTCGTGTCGTCGACGAAGTGGTATGGCGGGATCACCATGTTCTTCGGCGCCGGAACGTTCTTGTAGACCCGGCCGGCGATGTCGTAACGCGAATGGTGGCAGGGGCAGTAGTAGCCGCTCTTCCAATTCGGGTCGAACGGCTCGGGCTTGATCTCACCGTAGAAGTCCGGCACGCAGCCCAGATGCGTGCAGATGCCGATCATCACCAGCCACTCGGGCTTGATCGAACGCGTTTCGTTCTGCGCGTACTTCGGCTGCTGGTCGACTTCCGACTTGGGATCGACCAGCAGCGGGTCCGCTTTCGGCAATTCCGCCAGCTGCGCCGGCGTGCGGTTGACGATGAAGATGGGCAGGCTGCGCCAGGCCACGATCAGCTGCTGGCCCAACTCGACCTTTTTCAGCGACTGGGTCACCGGAGCGCCCGCGGCCTTGGCTCGCGCGCTGGGTTCCCACGACTTGATGAAGGGCACGGCTGCCGAGACGATTCCGATACCACCAACCACCGCAGTGGTTGCTGTCAGGAAACGGCGGCGGCCGTGATCGACGACTTCGTTCGCCATCAGGCTCTCCGATACATGCAAGGTCATCCCAGGATGGGGTTTTGGAGACCCCGAAAAATCGCGTTAGTGTAGCGTCAGGGGCGGCCTCGTACAATCAACCGGATACTCGACGGGTCCGCCCGACACCTCTAGCCTCTACTCGCCGGAAGACCGTCTCTCGACATGAAACATGCCGCCGGCACACTGCTTTACATCGCGCGCTTCGTCATTCTGGGGCTCGCGTTGGCCTTCGTCGTGGGACTATTGTGGCCCGGCAGTGGCGAGCGGTTGCGCAAGAGATTCGGGCTGGCTCCGGTTGAAGCACCCTCGGCCAGCATAAGCCATGTCAGCTCCGGGCCGGCGTCCTACGCAGACGCGGTGGCCGCCGCCGCACCGTCGGTGGTGAACATCTACGCCAACAAGATCGTCAGCGAGCGGGCCATCCAGATGTATACGGACCCAACACTGCAGCGATTGTTCGGTGGCCAGCCCACCACCTACCAGCATCGCGAGCAGACGCTGGGTTCCGGGGTGATCATCAGCGCGCGCGGCCAGGATTACGTGCTGACCAACAACCACGTGATCGCCAACGCGGCCGATATCCAGGTGCTGCTGTACGACGGCCGCGTCGCCAAGGCCAGTCTGGTCGGCTCCGATCAGGAGACCGACCTGGCCGTGCTGAAGATCGACGCCAGCAATCTGCCGGTGATCCACATGGCCGATCCGAAACAGTTGCGACCGGGCGATGTGGTGTTGGCGATCGGCAATCCGTTCGGGCTCAACCAGACCGTCACCATGGGCATCGTCAGCGCGATCGGACGCCAATTGAACAGCTCCAGCGCCGAGGATTTCATCCAGACGGACGCCGCCATCAACCTGGGCAATTCCGGCGGCGCGCTGGTCAACACCCAGGGCGAGCTGGTCGGCATCAACACCTTGGTGATCGGCAAGGGACAGGCCGCCAATGCCGAAGGCATCGGCTTCGCGATCCCGGTGGCGACCGCCACCAAGGTGCTGGACCAGTTGATCACCACCGGACACGTGGTGCGCGGCTGGATCGGCGCCGACTACGCCTTCGTGCCGGTCGCCGCCAACAGCGGATTGCCGGCGGCGGCACGTGGCGTACAGATCACCGCGGTCTATCCGGGCGGCCCGGCGGCGCAGGCCGGGCTCAGGCCACGCGACATTCTGCTGCGCATCGGCACGCACGACATCCTCGATCCGGCCGACCTGCGCCGACACGAAGCCGCGCTGAAGCCGGGCAGCCAGGTGAAGATCTCCGGGCTGCGCAACGGCAGCCCGTTGCATGTCGACATCACCCTGGCCCAGCGACCGCCGATGAGCGACGACGCCACGCTGGAGCAGTAGCTGGGGTTTGCGCCGCACCGTGGCCGCAGCGTCAGCATCACGCGGCCGGCCAGCACCAACGTCATGCGCGCAATATTCGCCGGCACCGGCGGCGTAGGGCGGGCACTGCCCGCCGGCATTTGCAGGGAGGCGGCGGGCATTGCCCGCCCTACGAGGCGCGCGGCAGCTTGTGGCCCGTGGTGCTCACCCATCGGCAAGGGCCGGACACGCACGGTGCGGCCTGCGCTCAGCCAGGGCCGCGTGACGCCAGTGGTGGATGGATCGCTTCGCCGTAGCGCTTGCGCAGGGTTTCCACCCGCTCCACGTAAACCTGGGTCTCGGCATACGGCGGCACGCCCTTGTAGCGCTGCACTGCGCCAGGGCCGGCGTTGTAGGCGGCGGCGGCCAGCTGCTCGTTGCCGTGGAAGTCGCGCAGCAGCAGGCCAAGGTAACGGGCACCGCCGCGGATGTTCTGGTCGGAATTGAACGCGTCCAGCACCCCCATGTCGGTGGCCGTGCCTGGCATCAACTGCATCAGTCCCTGCGCACCCTTGATCGAGAGGGCACGCGGATTGAACGCGCTCTCGGCATGGATGACCGCGCGCAGGAACGCCTCGTCGACGCCGTACTCGAGGCTGGCGCCGCGAATCGTGTCGGCATACGCATCGAGGTTGAGCGCAACGCTGTTCCAGCGGATCGTTGAGTGCAGGTTGCAGGCGACGCAGGTCGAGATATAGCTGAACAACATGGTCACCGCCCGCCCCGCGGCGCCGGCCGGTCGCACATTGGTGTATTCCACGCTGCCGTCCGCACGCATGATGCGGTAGACCGATCCGCGCAGCACGCGGCTGGCCGATGCGGTCGCCAACACCGGTGCCGCCAGCACGGCATCGCCGTGCGATTCGCGATAGCGCCACTGGCCCGGCGTACCCGCCGCGGCCGCGGCCAACGGCAACCTGGCCGTGCTTGTGGCCGAACCCTGTACCGAGGCGAGCGATTCGCGCTGCGCGTGTGCAACGCCCACGGCCCGCCCGCTGGTGGCGACACTGCCGCTGGCACCGCCCAGCGATACCGGTCGCGCGCCATCGGCAAACAGACTGCGCGCCGAGGTGGTGACGCTGCCAGTCACGCCGCGCACCGACGCGCGCGGCGATGCGCGGCGTGACGCCTGCGGTTCTGCATAACTGCTGATCGGATGGCAACCGCGATAACCCGCGCGAGCGCTGCTGTACACCGTCTCGCCGCTGCTGCCGGTGCACTGGTAAAGCGTGCCCGCCCACGCTGCGCCGCCATACAGACAGGCAGCCAGCAGCGCGACCCCGGCAAGGATCGAACGTAACGGGAAGCCGCAAACCGACCGATCGACGCTTCCCCCGTAGCTGGCGACACCGGACATGGGCGCAGTGTGCCGCCATGCGCGGTCGACGCCAAGTGTCCGCCAGCCATTTCGTGCGCCATGCACCGTTTCAATGCCCAGGGATTGAGCCCGATCAACGCAAGTGCTTGATCCGGCATGGCGAACTTACTGGCAGGGTTGGCCACGCGAGGGTAAACTGCGCTGTTCTGCGGACATCATGTCCCGACCAGCACACCACGGTATCCACGCGATGAGCGGCAAACCAGCTCCTGCCAAACCGGCTCCTGCCAAACCGGCTCCAATGAAGCTCTTCATCAAGACCCACGGCTGCCAGATGAACGAGTACGACTCGGCCAAGATGGCCGACGTGCTGAAGGCGTCGCATGGCATGGAGCTGACCCTGGACGAGTCCGAGGCGGACGTGATCCTGATCAATACCTGCTCGATCCGCGAGAAGGCGCAGGAAAAGGTCTTCAGCCAGCTCGGCCGCTGGAAACAGCACAAGCAGGATGGCCGGCCGGTGTTGATCGGCGTGGGCGGTTGCGTGGCATCGCAGGAAGGCGCGGCGATCGTCAAGCGCGCGCCGTATGTCGACCTGGTGTTCGGCCCGCAGACCTTGCATCGGCTGCCGCAATTGATCGATGCACAGCGCGCCAGCGGCCTGCCGCAGGTCGACATCAGCTTCCCCGAGATCGAGAAGTTCGACTGCCTGCCCGAGCCGCGTGCGGAAGGCCCGACCGCGTTCGTGTCGATCATGGAGGGCTGCTCGAAATACTGCAGCTATTGCGTGGTGCCTTACACCCGTGGCGAGGAAATCAGTCGTCCGTTCGACGACGTGCTGGTCGAAGTGGCCAAGCTCGCTGCCCAGGGCGTGCGCGAAGTGAACCTGCTGGGCCAGAACGTCAATGCGTATCGCGGCCCGACCTTTGATGGCGCCGACTCGCACCTCGGTGCGAGTCGTGACGGTGGTTATGCGGACCTGGCCGTGCTGATCCACGCCATCGCGCAGATCGACGGCATCGGGCGGATCCGCTTCACCACTTCGCATCCGCTGGAGTTCTCCGACTCGCTGATCGAGGCCTATGCCAACGTGCCGCAACTGGCCAACTACCTGCACCTGCCGGTGCAGGCCGGTTCCGACCGCATCCTCGGTGCGATGAAGCGTGGCTACACCGCGCTGGAATTCAAGCAGAAGATCCGCAAGCTGCGCGCGGTGCGACCGGACATCTGCATCTCGTCCGACTTCATCGTCGGCTTCCCCGGCGAGACCGAGGAGGATTTCGGCAAGACCATGAAGCTGATCGAGGACATCGGCTTCGACCAGAGCTTCTCCTTCATCTTCTCCTCGCGCCCGGGTACGCCCGCCGCCAACCTGGCCGATGAAACCCCCGCTGCCGAAAAGCACGCCAGGCTGATGCGCCTGCAGGCCGCGATCAACGCCAACGCCAGGCAGATCATCGAGGCCATGGTCGGCACCGTGCAGCGCGTGCTGGTGGAAAAGCACAGCACCCGCGACGCCAGCGAACTGACCGGCCGCACCGAGAACATGCGCTTCGTCAATTTCCCCGGCAACCCGCGCCTGATCGGCCAGTTCGTCGACGTGGAAATCACCGAAGCCATGGCCAACTCGCTGCGCGGACGCATCAAGCTCACCGACGACGTCGCCTGCCCTGTGTAGGAGCGCACC
>Ga0208357_1000383_pt1 | contig 35855 bp, 33 predicted proteins | sample NGESurdeep092012_6_FD_184487 | JGI IMG/M metagenome (GOLD analysis project Ga0208357, IMG submission 184487) | Arctic peat soil microbial communities from Barrow, Alaska - NGEE Surface sample F52-2 deep-092012 (SPAdes) | ecosystem: Environmental > Terrestrial > Soil > Wetlands > Peat ...
CTACGCCGTTAGTGGACACTCCGTTTGCTGTCTCTGCCATCCTCCCATCATGCCCTCGATGCGCGATCGGCGGCAGGCGCTCTTCACCGAGCGCTTACCGAGAAAGCCGCGATTGGCCAACAGCACGTCGAGATCCTCGGCGACATAGGAACCGCCGGCGCGGACGCGGCGATAGCCGCGATAGATCGACGTGAAGATCACGATGTTCATCGTGGCGATGGCCAGGAGGAAGATCGCCGAGACGCTGGTGCTGATGGTGCCGCCAATCTCCCGCCAACTCTCGAAGCGACCCAGCAGGCTGGCCGCGCCGGCGACCGCGGCGGTGACGAAGATGATGATCGCGGAATGACCCATCGCGAAGAAAAAGCCGACGCCGACGGGGCGCTTGTTTTCGTGCATCAGCTTGCGCGTCACATTGTCGATCGCGGCGATATGATCGGCATCGACGGCGTGGCGCAGGCCAAGCCCATAGATCACCAGCGCGACGCCCAGCAGCGCCGGGCGGTCGTGAAACGCGGCCAGCGCCCACAGCCATGCACCGATATTGAGGACGGCCAATGTCGCGTAAATCGCAATGAGGCGGTGCCGGAAATTGGACGCGCCGCCCGTCAGGCGGTGGAGGGGGCACGGTTCATAGGGCTTTCTCCTGCGATGGGGACCGGCGGCGATATAGTGACACCTGGTTCGACTGACGCGCCGGCGGCCGTGAGGGACGGCCGGACGCTCCGAAGCATCCGGCCGGCCGGTGATGTTGGCCTAGTTCCTCTTGCCTCCTTGCGCCGGGTGCGCGCCGCCCGGATTGCCCCGGATCACGTCGCCGGGCTGCTGGCGGTGATCTTGCTGGACACAGCGATTGCCGCTCATGATCGTGCCTTGAGGACAATCGCAGCCGCCGCGCTGATTAAGCGTCGCGGGCGGCTGGCAACTCGTCTGCCGCACGCAGTCCCGGCCACGCTGGACGGTGCCGGTCGGGCAGAAGCATTGACCGAGAACCGCGCCGGACACCATCGGCGGTTGGCAGGCGGGTGGCTTGTGCACGGCGACGCAGTTCCTGCCCTGGGGCTTGGTTCCGTCGGGGCAATCGCAGCGGCCGGCACGATCCATCACCTTCGGCAGCGGGCAGACCGGCGGCGCGACTTGGGTTCTGACCGTGACGCAACTCTTGTTGTTCGCGAAATCGGGGTCGGTCAGGCCCGAGCCGGCGGTGACCCCGACGGCCGCGCATTGCTGTACCGGCCGCTGTCCATGCATCATCGATTGAACCACGATCGGCGGCAGCGTCCCGCTCAGCGGCAACGAACCGCTGGGGTTATAGGTACAAGTGAAGGAACCGGGTCCGGAGACGGCGGGCGGCAGGCAGGTCCAGCCGGTGCCTGTCGCGCTCGACACGTTGAGGCCCGCCGGAACAGTGTCCGTCACGGTGATGGCGCCGCCAGGATAGGTGAACGCGGGGCCGGCATTGCTGACCATCAGATCGAACCAATGGCTGCCGGGCGGCCCCTCATGGCTGATCTCGCGCTTGATCAGCTTCAGGTCGATTTTCCGCGGCGGGGGCGAAACCTTGACGCAGCTCTGGTTATTGTTCGGATTGGAATCGACGAGGCCGGTGCCGCCATCGACCATGACCGTCGCGCATTGTGCTAGCGTTCCTGGCCCCGGCGCCGTGATCGACTTGACCAGGATCGGCGGCAGCGAGCCGTTCGCGGCAAGCGTCCCGGCGTGTGTGTAGCTGCAACTGAACGAGGCCGGTCCGACAACATTCGGCGGTGGCGGCGGACCGCACAGCCAGTTGGTGCCCATCGCGCTGGTCACGGTCATGCCCGCGGGCACGTTGTCCGTCACCGTGATCAGGCCGGCGGGGTAGCTGAACGGCACGGCGCCATTGCCAATGGTGATGTCAAACCAATGGGTGCCGGCTGGCATGCCGACCGGCGGCCGGATTTCCACTTTGGTGGTTTTCAGATCGATCGAGGTCGCCCTGCCGCAGTCCCGGTTCGATTTCGCGGGGCCGCCGCCGCCTTGAGGACAGGCGATGAGCCCGACCGGATTTGCCACCGTCGCGCACGCCGTCGCCGTCACATTGAAGGGCGGCGTGGTCGTGGTGTTGGTCACCGTGACAGTGACACAGTTCTGGAGCGTACCGGTTTGCCCGGTCGGGATGGTCACGGTCACAATATTGGACAGCGAAGCGGAAGACCCGCTGAGCGGCGTGTGCGTACAGGTGAAGCCGATAAGGGTGGGCGGCACGCCCGTGCAGATCGGCGGCTGGCTGCCATTGAGCAAAAAGGTGCCCGGCCAGGTCACGGGGGCATTGTTGAGGGTCAGCGCGTCCGTCACGGTGATGGTCGAGCCGGCGGGAATGTTGTTCAGGCCGACGCTGATGGTGAAGGGACACGGGTTGGGCGTGCCGCCGCTCGCCGACGAGGTACAGGAAGTGTCCTCGGCGCCGGGATTCGTTCGCTGCTTGTCGACCGTCAGGAAGCAAGAAGTCGGCGGGGTCGGTCCGGCACACGGATCGATATAGGGATGGATATTCTCGGTGAACGTCGCGAGCGATTCATCGACCTCGGTCACCGGGCCGCTGACCGGGTTCATGTTGTTGAGCTGGGTCGCCGTGTAGTTTAGCGCGGCGAAAAGCTGGGCATAGTTGGTGTAGGTCTCGTACGCGGCGGCCGTATAGTGCTTGGCGAATTTGCTATTGAACGAAAGCGTCGCCGTCTGGTGGGCGAGAAGTTGCGGGATCGACCAGGCGATGAGGTTGCCGGTCAGGTTCGTGGTTCCCAGGCTGGGCGTACCGAGCGTGGGGGCAGAGAGCACGCTCGGCACCTGATCCTGAACCACGATGCCGCTGACCGGCGTCGCCGCGTTGTTGGTCAATGTCAGGGTGAACGGCACCGTGTCGTTGACGGAGACGCCGCCGCCCTGCGGGATGATGTGGTCGAAATAGCCGCCGCCCGATTTGTTCAGCGACAACGTCCCGCACATCTGGTTGCCGAGCGCCGCCATGACGCCAGGCAGATAACTGACATCGCTCATCTTGATGACGCTGGACGTCGTCAGATTGACGTTGCTCGGACCGCTACTCGTTCCGCCGAACGCGGCGTCGAGGAAGCCCGCCGTCGAGACCGGCCCGAAGCCGACCGCGATGAGAGGCGAGCCGGCGCCGCGGATCTGATTGATCCAGGTCACCGCCTCGGTGGACGCCGTGACCGGCTGGGAGCTGGCACTGACCTCGGTGCCGTAACTTGGTCCCGGCCCAAGATCGTAGGCGGTCGGCTCGCCGTCGGTGACGAAGATGACGAGTGGTTTTGGCGTGGAATGGGCGGTGACGACGTCGAAGCCGTGATGCAGCGCATCGTCCCAGTTGGTGCGCGTGCCGCCGGTATTGATGGTGCCGATCTGGCTGTTGAGCGTCGGCAGGTTCGCGGTCGTGACCGCGGTCCATCCGGTCGATATCGGAATCCAGGGCGCGTTGTTGAAGGTGAAGATATCGACGCTGCCGCCCTTGTCCTTCATCGCCAGCAGGAAATTCTTTAGCGCTTGCCTGACTTGTCCGATGTTCGGGATCGAGGGTGAATTGTCGACGATCAACAGCACATCCTGATTGCACGTCGCGGCTGGCCTTGGACAAGGCGGCGTGCCGAGGACACAGGGTTGCGTGTTGATGGTGTTGGTAACGGCGCAAGCAGTGTTGTTGGTCATATCGGTTTCGGTCACGGGGGCGCCGCCAGCAGTCGCCCCCACCGTCGCGCAATTCTGATAGATTCCGGTTTCGCTGCCATCGGCCGCGAGCGTCGCGTTGATGACGAGGTCGGGCAGCGCCGAGCCGGCCGGGAATACGCCCGTTCCGGTATAGGTGCAGGTCATCGGGCTTGCGCCGGTCACCGGGAAAATCGGGATGCAGCTCCAATTCGCCGCGGACGTGCCGCCGAAGCCGGTGAAAGTAACGCCGGCCGGGACCGGATCGTTGATCGTGAGCGTGGCGCCCGCCGCGATGTCGCCGCCGACATTCGTCACGTGGAAGGTGTAGGCACCGCTGCCCGTGGTCGGACCCACGGCGAAACTCTTGGCGAGCGCGATATCCGGCGGCACCGGCTTGGTCAGCGTCATACAGGCTTTGTTGTTGTCGAGATTGCTGTCGGTGCCGGCGCCGCCATCGACCGTGACGACCGCGCAATTGGTCCACGGCCCCGGGTCTTTCGCGATCGCGGTGACGGTGATGGTGCCAAGGAACTGATTCGGCGCGGTCGGTCCTGGCCCATTATAGACGCAGTTAACCGAGCCCGACACGAGTCCGCAAATTAGCCAGTTCCCGCTGGGGGTCACCGAGACCGAGGTGTAGGTGACGCCGGCCGGCGGCGGATCGTTCACCACGATCGCGCCCGCGCCGACGAACGGCGTCGTGATGTTGGTCACGGTCAGATGATAGGTGATGCTGCTCGAGTTTGGTGGCGGCATATCCGCGACCGTGCTGAAGCCGCCATCCTTGTGGATGCCGACATCGAGCGGAACCTTGATGCCGGCGCAATCGCGGTTGTTCGACAGCGTCGTCTCATGCAGCCACGGCGCCGCCGAGGTCCCGACCGTCGCGCAATTGAGGTAGGTGCCCGCCTGGGCGACCGTCACCGTGATGATCAGCGGATTGAGCACCGCATTGGTGGCGATTTGGCCAGGACCGAAATTGTAGGTGCAGTTCAGCGCGTTCGGATTCGTCACCGGAAATTGCGCGGCGGGACAGGTCCAATTGGTGCCCGAGGCGGCGGTGAAGGTGATACCGCTTGGCGCGGGATCGTTGATCGCGATGAAATTTTGCGGGAAGAAGGGATTGCCGAGATTGGTGACCGACAGCGTGAATTGATAGGTCCAGGCGCCGGTCTTCTCGTCGTATTTCCCACCGCTCGCCGTCTTCTTGATCCCGAGATCGATGCGGCGCGGGCATTTCGGCCCAACGCAACCGCCGCCACTACCGCCGCCGCCAATGCCGCCGCTTCCGCCAATGATGACGCCGCCACCACCGCCGGCGACACCGCCGGCCGCGCCGGCATCCTCGCTGGCGGCCGTCCCGCCGACGCATGGGGTGCGATAGACCCGCACGCCGCCGATCCAGCCCGTGACGGCGGCGTCATCGAACTTGTCGTCGTAATCGACGAAATACGCCGTCCAGGGCGGCGAATTGGCATCGAGCACGGCATTGACAGGCGCGATCTGCAAGCCGTCGACCCGGAACGGGCCGCCGGGTTGGAGCCGGTCCTTGAATTTGTCATTGAGGCGCAGTTTTTCGCCGGTGACCACGAGCGAGCCTTCGCATGCGCCGTTGAAGCCGCCGTTCTTGTCATAGCCATAGCCGAGATCGACGCCGCCCGTGGCGTTGCGATATGTATCGGCGAAGCCGACGGCATATTCCTCGGGCACCGCGATCCAGCGGCTCGGCGTCTTGGGATCGTCGGGATTTTCCAGCCAGTAGCGCAGCACGCGCGGCGCGCCCGGCTTGGTGAAATTCTTGTAGTCATAGCTGCCGGCGGCGGGCGCGCGCTGCGCCAGAATCATCGCGCCGCGTGCCGAGAACGCGATATCGGTGACGGGGTACGGCCCGCTTTGCGCCGGCACATCGAGTTCCCAGCGCGGATCGCTCGCGAAACCGCCATCGCGCAAAATGCCGACCGACCAGATTTGCGGCGCCTCGCTCTTCGAGCCATTGCGCGTCGAATAGAACAGCCGGTCGCCATGAACGGCGAGCCCCCACACCCGCCGTTCCGGCGGCGCGAAGCCCCAGCTATTCGGGTTCAGTGTGTCGAATTGCCGTTTCGCGACATTGGGCCGCTTGCTGGCATCGAACGGCATGGCCGCGAGATTGGCCGCGCGCCGCCCGATGACGCCGTGATCGTAGGGTGCGCCCGGCTCGCTGCCATCGGCGATGGCGAAGCGGTGAATCATCCCGGTGTAGAGGTCGGAGACGAACAATTGCTCGTGCGCGGCATCGTAGGCGAGATTGCCGAGCGCCGGCCCCGGATTGGGCACGCTGTTGAGCAGCACGCGCGCGAACAGAGTTACCACGCCGGTGGTGCCGTCGACCTTGTAGATGCTGCCCGGATCGCCGCCGAGCTCGACGCCGAATTGTCCCTTCATCCAGCCCGTGCCCGCGCCGCCAACCTTGCGGCGCTCCGGCGAGCCGTCGCGGCCGCGGCCGACAAGCTGCAAGCCATAGGCCGAGGTCGCGGCGAGATAGATGTTGGGCTGGGGCCGGTTGTCGAACGCCACGCCGAAGACCTGGCCAGTGTCGCGCGCGAAGACGTCGAACGGCTTGGGCGCCGCGAACAGCCGCGCGTCCCAAACGAAGCCCGGCGCGCGAAGATCGACGAGGCGCGCGGCTGGACCGTCGGGATCGATGAAGGTGAGATCGATGGCGGTCTTGCCCGGCGGCAATTTTTTCGCGGGATCGGGAGCGACGGTCCCCGAGAAGCCGGCGACGACCGCGTCGCCCGCCTTCACCTCCAGCGGTCGCTGCGACTGGGCGTCGGCGGTGCCTGACAAAATCGAGACGAGGACCAACAGCGGCAGCAGCCGCGCGACGATTTTGGACAAAATTCAACCCCTTAAATTTTGCCGTAGACGACGAATGTTCGCGCCAATATTTAACAGATCAAACCGATGCGAGATTCCTTGTCCACTGCACCGCCAAACCGGAGCGCCTGCGGAACGCAAACACTTGCAATCTGACCGGACTTGTTACGACCCCAGCCAATTAATACATCCCCCAGGCATCCGAGGAAAGAATCTTATTTTTCTTCTCAATAAGAGGGGATGATTTGTCTTGGCGAAGCCGAAGGGGGGCTGAGCCTACTTGGCAATCGCGCGAAGGCCGGCGCACACGAACGGAACCATCTGGCGCAGCCCGCCTTCGACATCGTCGGATCGGCACAGGCCACGCGACAGCCGGTCGATCCGGCCGGTCGGCACCATCGCCTGGATCATCGCGCCCAACAGAAACATATAGCCCCAGTAGACCGATTGCGGTGATGCCTTGGGCAGCGCGGCGCGCAGCGCGTTGATGAAATGCAGCGCCGTCGGATCGAGTTCATTGTGGGTGATCTCGACAAATCGCGGCACCATGCTGAGCTGCGAGATCAGGCCGCAATAATGTCGCCAGCCGGCATCGCGGCTCATCATCCGAAGCAACAGCGGCTCGAGAAAGGCGGTGACGATCGCCTCGATCGAGGGCGCGCTGGTGCCGGCCTGGTGCCGCGCCTCTTCCAGCGCCAACACGCGATCGTCATGAACGATCTTGGCGCGCCGGCCGATGACCTGGCGCAGCAGATTTTCCTTCGAGCCGAAATGATAATTGACGAGCGCCAGATCGACGCCGGCGGCCTCGGTTATCGCGCGCAGCGAGACGCCGTCAAAACCATCCTCGGCGAAGCACCGCTCGGCGGCATTGAGAATCAATAGCTTGGTGGAATCGCCCCGCCGGACGCCGCGCCCATTGTTGGGCTGGCTCGCCGGCGTCGATGCCCGGCCCGGTTTTTTGACGATCACCTGCTTCGTTTTCATCACCCGCGTCTTATGCGAGGAGACGCGGCCGATCGCAATTCAATTTAATGTTGACTCGAAATTATTTTGAACATTCTATGAAATATAACAATACGAATGAAAAACATTGCGTCCATGAGACGCGTTACGCTTCGCGGGAGGTTCGCGAGATGAGACTGGTGACATTCACCGCGTCCGGCACCGCGTCCGGCGCCCAGCGCGTCGGCGCATTCATTTCGGGCGATCGGAAAATCGTCGATTTGGCGGCGGCGCGCGGCGGCACCATGCCGCCGGCATTCGCCAGCATGCTGGCGTTGATCGAGGCGGGGGAGCCGGGCCTGGCCTTGGCGCGCGACACGGTCGCGGCGGCGGAGCGCGACGGCACGGGGGTCATCGATACCGAATCGGTGCGCCTTCTGTCGCCGCTGCCATTGCCGCCGCAGATGCGCGATTTTCTGTGCTTTGAAAAGCATCTGCTGCAAGCCTTCGGCCAGGCGCGCAAGCTGCGCGCGCAAGCCAGCCCCGATCCGGAAAAGGCGATGCGCGAGATGGAGGCGCAGGGCGTCTTCTCGATTCCCAAAATCTGGTATGAGCGCCCGGGCTTCTATAAACCCAGCCGTTTCGCCGTGTGCGGCATCGATCAGGATGTGGTCTGGCCGGCATACTCAAAGACCATCGATTACGAGCTGGAATTTGCCTGCGTCATCGGCAAGCCGGGCCGCGACATCGCGAAGGCGGACGCCCGCGCGCATATCTTCGGCTATACGATCTTCAACGATCTTTCCGCGCGCGACGAGCAGACGGCGGAAATGCTCAGCAATCTTGGCCCCGGTAAGGGCAAGGATTTCGATAATTCGAATCCGGTCGGGCCGTGCATCGTCACCGCCGACGAAATTCCCGATCCCTACGCCCTGACGATGAGCGTGCGGGTCAATGGCGAAGAGCGCGGCCGCGGCAACAGCAGCGAAATGCATTGGAAGTTCGAGGATTGCATCGCCCATGTCGCGCGGGGGGAGACGGTTCACCCCGGCGAATTGTTCTGCTCCGGCACGGTCGGCAATGGCTGCGGCCTCGAGATTGGCCGGTTCATGAATCCGGGCGACACGGTCGAGCTGGAGGTCGAAAAGATCGGCATCCTGCGCAACCGCGTGCTCGCCGCTTGAGCCACAGGAGACAATCATGCTCCAGAAAATCCGCCGCATCGTCACCGGGCATAATGCCGAGGGCCGCGCCACCATCCTCTTCAACGATCACGCGCCGAACGCCAACGAGCTGAAGGGCTGGCCCGGCGCCGGCGTCACCGAGTTGTGGGTGACCGACGAGGCGCCGGCCGACAATCTCGGCAATAAGGACCGCTCGCTGCGGCCGCTGCGTCACGATCCGGTGGCGTTGGGCACCATTTTCCGCGTCGTCGAAGTTCCGCCGGAGCAGCCCGGCACCACGATCGACACCGCCAGCACGTTCGGCCAGCTCGGCAGCACCCACAAGCCCAAGGCCGAGGATTCGGCCAAGCATCCGACCATGCACAAGACCGATTCGATCGACTATCTCGTCGTGATTTCGGGCGAGATGATGATGGTGATGGAAGAGGGCGAGGTGCGGTTGCAGGCCGGCGATTGCATCGTCCAGCGCGGCACCAATCACGCCTGGGTCAATCGCAGCGGCAAGCCATGCCTCCTGGCGGCGGTTCTGGTCGACGCCAAGCCGGCGCCGTGATCGGCGCCCCGGGCCGGGGACGCGTATGAACCTCGCCACTTGGGTCGAGAAGCAGGGCGGCGCCAATGGCGAGCGGCCGGCGATCTCGCTGGGCGGCGCCACCGCCTTGACCTATCGGCGCTGGGCCGCGCGCTCGCGGGTGGTGGCGGCCAATCTCGGGCGATTGTGTCAGCCCGGGGATCGCGTCGCGATCGCGATGACCAACCGGCCGGAATTCCTCGAAGCGATGGTCGCGATCTGGCACGCGGGGCTGGTCGCGGTGCCGATGAATGCGAAGCTCCACGCCGACGAATTCAAATACATCGTCGAGCAATCGGAGGCGTCGCTGATTCTAGCGAGTCCCGACCTCGCGGAGGATGTCGCCGCTCACGGCCGCACCATCGTGACCGACGGCGCCGACTGGCGGGCGCTTTATCAGGGTGACGGGATCGATGTCGTGGCGCGCGCACCCGACGATCTCGCCTGGCTGTTCTATACCAGCGGCACTACCGGTCGCCCCAAGGGCGCGATGCTGACCCATCGCAACTTGATGGCACAGAGTCTTGCCTATTACGCCGATGTCGACGGTGTCGGCGCCCAAGATTCGATTCTTCACGCGGCGCCGCTGTCGCATGGCTCGGGCTGCTACGCGCTGCCATTCATTGCGCAAGGGGCCAACAATGTAATTCCCGAAAGCGCGTCGTTCGACCCCGCCGAAATCGCGACCCTTCTGGCGCGTCACGGCAATGTCAGCTTCTTCGCGGCGCCGACGATGGTGAACCGACTGGTCAATCATGACGGCTTCACCGCCGCCGATCATCGCGGCCTCAAGACCATCGTTTATGGCGGCGGGCCGATGCATGTCGAGAATCTGCTGCGCGCGATGGAGGTGCTCGGGTCGAAATTCGCGCAAATCTATGGCCAGGGCGAAGCGCCGATGACGATCACCGGACTGGCGAAGGCGCTGCACGCCGACCGCGCGCGGCCGCGCTGGCGCGAGATTATGGGTTCGGTCGGCCTGCCGCGCACCAATGTCGAGGTGCGGATCGCCGATGCCGAGGATCGCGCCGTGCCGGTCGGCGAAACCGGCGAGGTGCTGTGCCGGGGCGATGTCGTGATGGCTGGGTATTGGCGCAATCCCGAGGCGACCGCGACGACCATGCGCGGCGGCTGGCTCCATACCGGCGACCTTGGCGCCGTCGATGAAGAGGGCTTCGTCACGCTGAAGGATCGCTCCCGCGACCTGATCATCAGCGGCGGCAGCAATGTCTATCCGCGCGAGGTCGAAGAGGTGCTGCTGCGCCATCCGGCGGTGCTCGAAGTCTCGGTGATCGGGCGGCCGCATCCCGATTGGGGCGAAGAAGTCGCCGCCTGCGTGGTGCTGCGGCCCGGCGCCGTGGCGAGCGAAGCCGAGCTCGACGCGACCTGTCTTTCGGCGATCGCGCGGTTCAAGCGGCCGCGTGCCTATGTGTTTGTGGACGCCCTGCCCAAGAATAATTATGGCAAGGTCCTGAAAACCGAATTGCGTGAACGCTACGGGAAAGCCGGTCCTTGAGACCGCGGCGGAGGAGCTGATCATGGCGAAATGGCAATACACCAAGGGAATGCACGATCTCGGCAACGGTGCCTGGGCCTACCTGTTGCCGGACGGCAGCTGGGGCTGGAGCAATGCCGGCCTGATCGTCGATGGCGAAGAAACGCTGCTGGTCGATACGCTGTTCGACCTGCCGCTGACCCGCGAGATGCTGGACACGATGAAGAAATCGGTCCCGGCGGCGGCCCATATCCGCACGCTGGTGAACACGCACGTCAACGGCGATCACACCCACGGCAACCAGCTCGTGACCGGCGCCGAGATTGTCGGCACCAAGAAGCTGCGCGAGGAAATGGAAGCGGCGCCGCCCGAGGCACTCGGGCAATTGTTTCAGAACTGGCGCGCGCTCGGTCCCGCCGGCGCCTTCCTCAACGAGGCGATGGGCAGCAAGTTCGACTTCAGCGGTATCATCAACACGCCGCCGACCAAGCTGTTCGAGGGCGAATTGACGCTGAAGGTCGGCGACAAGGAAGTGAAGCTGGTCGATCTCGGTCCGGCCCACACGCCGAGCGACGTGGTCGCCTATGTGCCGAAGGACAAGGTCGTTTTCACCGGCGATCTTTTGTTCAACGGCGGCCATCCGGCGGTCTGGTCGGGGCCGGTCTCGAACTGGATCAAGGCGTGCGACACGATGCTAAGCTGGGATATCGAGACCGTGGTGCCGGGGCACGGCCCGATCACCGACAAGAGTGCCCTGCGCGCGCTGAGGGAGTATTTCGTGACGCTGACCGGTGAGACGCGCAGGCGCTTCGATGCCGGCCTCTCCGTCGAGGAAGCGGGCCGCGACATCCTCGCGCATCCGATCAACGACTGGATCGACGATGAGCGCATCTTCATCAACGTCAACGCGCTCTATCGCGACTTCCGGGGACAATCCGGCGAGATGCAGATCACCCGGGGCGACGCGCTCAAAATCTGGGAGATGATGGGCAAGTTCCATTTCGAGCGGGCCGAGGCCGCCGGCCATCACGGCCACGCGCACTAAATCGATAAATCAATCAATCAAACCAGGGAGGGAACCGATGACAATCGGGAATATCGGGAGAATCGCCGGTCGCGCCGCGTTGGTGGCGATGGCGATGCTGGGCTCGATCGCGCTCGCCAGCGCGGCCGAGCCGATCAAGATCGGGATGGGCATGGCGCAGACGGGGCCGCTCGCCGGCAGTGGCAAATCCGCCCTCCTGTCGATGCAAATCTGGGTCGAGGATGTCAACGCCAAGGGCGGCCTGCTGGGCCGGCCGGTGAAGCTGATCTATTACGACGATCAGAGCAGCCCGGCGAACGTGCCGCCGATCTATACCAAGCTGATCGATATCGATAAGGTCGATCTGATCGTCAGCGGCTATGCCACTCCGATCATCGCCGCCGCCATGCCGATCGCGATGCAGCACAACATGGTGCTGATGGGGCTGTTCGGCCTCGCCGACAATGCGCGGTTCCACTACGACAAATATTTTCAAATCGCGCCGATCGGCGAGAACCCGTCGGAATCGAGCACCAAGCCGATCTTCGACCTGGCGATGACGCTCAACCCGAAGCCGAAGACGGTCGCGGTCATCACGCCCGAGCTCGAATTCGGCCACGCCATCCTGACCGGCGTGCGGAAGAACGCGAAGGAGCTTGGCCTCACCGTCGTTTATGACCGCACCTTCCCGCCGGCCACCACCGACCTCACCACGGTGGTGCGCGAGGTTCAAGCCTCGCATCCCGACATTGTCGTGGTCGGGACCCAGCCGGGCCAGACGATCAGCGCGGTGCGCGCCATCAGCGAAGTCGGCCTGAAGGCGATGATGATCGGCGGCGCCATGACGGGCCTGCAAACCTCGCCGACCGAGATGCTGCTGGGACCGCAACTCAACGGCTTCGTCAACTTCAATTACTGGCTGCCGTCGCCCAAGATGCAATTTCCCGGGGTGATGGACTTCCTCGGCAAGTATCAGGCGCGGGCCGAGAAGGCGGGCGTCGATCCGCTGGGCTATTACATCGGCCCGTGGGCATACGCGCAGATGCAGATTCTCGGTCAGGCCGTCGAAGCGACCAAGAGCCTCGATGGCGCCAAGCTCGGCCCCTACATCCACGCCACCACGTTCAAAACAGTGGTCGGCGACGTGAAATTCGGTCCCGGCGGCGAATGGGCCAAGCCGCGCGTCCTGATGGCGCAGTTTCAGCACGTTACCGGCAACGGCATCGCGCAGTTCAAGGGCTCGGACAAGCTGGTCGTGGTCGATCCGCCGGAATATAAGGCGGGCGATATGATCTATCCGTTCCAGGACGCCCGCAAATAGCCGATTGGGCGCGGCACGGCTCTCGTTCGGGAGTCGTGCCGATCGGCCGCGGACCATATCCATGAACATAACATTCGAGCTGCTGGCGAATTCGCTGCTGGCCGGGCTGCTGCTCGGCGGCTTTTATGCCGCGCTCAGCGCCGGCGCCACCATCGCCTTCGGCTTGCTGGAAATCGTCAACATCGCGCATCCGACTTTCGCCGTGATCGGCGCCTATGCCGTTTACCTGCTCAATCGGCATCTCCATCTCGATCCATTGCTGGGCGGGCTGGTGCTGACGCCGATCTTCTATCTGATCGGCACCATTCTCTATCGCGTCTATCATTTCGCGTTCGAACGGCGCAGCGAAGACGCGATGCAGGGTCTCGCCTTCTTCTTCGGCCTGATGTTCATCGTCGAAGTCGGGTTGATCATGATCTTCGGCGTCGATTTTCGCTACGTCACCACGGACTACATCACCACCACCTGGCAGATCGGCGAGCTCAGCGTGCCGCTGCGTCTCGCGGTACCGTTCGTCGGCTCCCTCGCCCTGCTCGCGGTATTGGAAATCGGCCTCAAGCGTAGTTTCACCGGCCGCGCCATCATCGCAGTCGCGGAAGACCCGCTGGCCTTGCGGCTGATGTCGGCCAGTCCGGTCAAGATCAAGCGCATTGCTTTCGGCGTCGCCATCGCCACCACGGCGTTCGTCGGCGCGCTGCTCGTTATCATCCAGCCCCTACAGCCGGCGAGCGGGCGCGAATTCATCGGCCGCGTCTTCGCGATTTGCGTCCTCGGCGGCATGGGCAGCATTTCCGGAACCCTGATCGCGGCGGTGTTTCTGGGCCTGGTCGAGAACATGACCTCGATCTTTCTCGGCGCGTCGTGGTCGCCGGCGGTCGCGTTCGGGTTCCTGCTGATTACGCTGGCGGTGCGCCCGCGCGGCCTGCTCGGGCGCTAGCCGCGATGCGCTTCCATCTGCTTCTGATTCTGGCGGCCGCCCTGGTCTATGGCGCGGCGCGCGCGATCGGGCTCGATTATGTGTTCTTCGCTGGCTACATCGTGCTGCAATACGTTGCCTTGGCGACCGCATGGAATATCCTTGGGGGATACACGGGATATATGAATTTCGGCGTTTCGGCGTTTTTCGCGCTGGGCGCCTATACCACCGTGGCGCTCGATAAGGCGTTCGGGCTGCCGCTGCCGGTGATGATGCTGGCGGGCGGAATCGTCTCCGGCCTGGTCGGGCTGGGGATGGGCTATCTGACCATGCGGCTCAAGGGCATCTTCTTCGCTATCGCTACCTTCGCGCTCGCGGTGGTGGCGGAGACCTTCATCACCAATTGGGACTATGTCGGCGGCTCGTCCGGCGCCTACATCATCCGCCCGGTCAAGGGGCCGCTCTACGGCACCTATATCGAATATCTGTTCCTGCTGATGCTGGTCGTGGTGGTGGTGTCGCTGGCGATCGCGCGCTGGCTGGAACGCTCGCGCCTCGGCTATGGCCTGGCGGCGATCCGCGACGACGAAGTGGCGGCGGAGGCGACCGGCGTGCCGACGCTGGGGCTGAAGCTGATCGCCACCACGATCAGCGGCGCGCTTATGGGCGTGGCGGGTGCGCCACTGCCGTTCTACATCACGTTTTTCGATCCGTCGGCCGGTTTCAACCTCGCCTACGCCATCAACAGCATCGCGATGGCGATGATCGGCGGCACCGCGAGCTGGGTCGGGCCGCTGGTCGGCGCCGTGCTACTGGCGACGGTGCAGCAGGTGGCGACGGTGACGATCTCGTCGGAGATCAATCTGCTGCTGGTGGGTGGCCTCCTGGTTCTCTTCGTCGTGCTGGCGCCGAACGGCATCGTCGGCCTGGTGCAGGGGCGGTGGCGGTGGCGGCGATGAGCGGCGAGACCCTGCTGGAGGTCGCGACGCTCGGCAAGCGCTTCGGCGGTTTCGTCGCGCTGAATGGCGTCGATCTGCGGGTCGCGGCCGGCGAGCGGGTCGGCCTGATCGGTCCGAACGGCTCGGGCAAGAGTACGCTGGTCAATTGCATCGCCGGCGCGCTGCGCAACGACACCGGCAGCGTGCGCTTCGCCGGCCGGCGCATCGACGGGCTGTCCGGTCACCGCCGCGCGCGGCTGGGATTGGCGCGCAGCTTTCAATTGCCGCGTCCGTTCCGCAGCCTGTCAGTCGCGGACAATATCCGCATCCCGCTGCTTTATGCCGCCGCCGATCGCGGCAGGGACCATCATGACGGCGCCGCCATCGCGCGCCGCATCGACGAATTGCTCGACCTGGTCGGTCTGCGCGCCAAGGGCGGCCGCGCGCCGCGCGAGCTGACCCAGGTCGAGATGCGCAAGCTTGAACTGGCGCGCGCCATCGCGGCCGAGCCCAAGCTGCTGATCGCCGACGAGGCGATGGCGGGCCTGTCGCATTCCGAAGTTGACGAGGTTTTGGCGCTGCTGCTGCGGCTCAACGAGCGCGGCATCGCCATCATCATGATCGAGCATATCCTGCACGCGGTGGTGAGTTTTTCGCAGCGTCTTGCCGTGCTGGTCGCCGGTGTGAAGATCGCCGACGGTCCGCCGCGGGACGTCGTCCGCAACCCCGATGTCGAGCGGGCCTATCTTGGCGAGTAGCCTCACCGTCTCCGGGCTGCACGCCGGCTATGGCGCGGTGCGGGTGCTGCACGATGTCGCGTTGAGCGTTTCGGCGGGCGAGATCGTGGCGCTGCTCGGCACCAACGGCAATGGCAAGAGCACGTTGCTGAAATGCATCATGGGAATCCTGCGGCCCGAATCCGGCACCATCGAGGTTGAGATCGACGGCGTCCGCTACGATCTGATCGGCCGCGAGACCGAGGAGATCGTCGCGCTGGGCGTGACGCTGGTGCCGGAGGGGCGGCGGCTGTTCGGGCGCCTCACGGTCGAGGAAAATCTGCTGCTGGGCTCGTTTCGGCGGGCGGCGCGGCCGTCCATCCCGCGCAATCTCGATGCCTGCTTTCAGATTTTTCCGCGCCTCGCCGAGCGGCGCCGCCAATACGCGGCCAGCCTCAGCGGCGGCGAGCAGCAGATGCTGGCGCTGGCGCGCGCGCTGATGTCGGAGCCGCGCATCCTCTTAATCGACGAGCCGTCGGTGGGCCTGGCGCCGATCCTCGTCAAGATCATGATCGACAAGATCGGTGAGTTGCGCACCCAATATGGTCTCTCCGTCCTGATGGCGGAGCAGAATTTCATGCAGGCGGTCCGCATCGCCGATCGCGGCTACGTCATGATCCACGGCGGCATCGCGTTCGAAGGCCGCTCCGCAGCGGACCTCAAGGACAATGAGCTGATCCGGAAATCCTATCTCGGGCTGTAAGCGCCGCCAATTCCGTTGACGCCGCCGCGCCGCGCATGATCTGCTTCATCGTGATCCGCGAAACAGCGCGCGGGGTGCCGGTGGTGCCGACGCGCCGGGAGAGCCGAGCCTCGTGTCCAAGCGCCAGACCATCCAGATCGACGGGTTCCGTCACGTCAATCCGATCCCGGCGGCGACCCGTCGGGGCCCGCTGCTGATATCCAGCGTCATCGTCGGCACCGACGCTGCCGGCAAGCCCCCGGACAGCATTGAGGAGCAGTGCGTCCTGATCTTTCGCCATGTCCGCGCCATGCTGGCGGCGGCGGGCGGAACGCCCGAGGACGTGGTGAAGATGGAATTCTGGGTGCCGGACCGGAATGCCGGACGAATCGTCATCAACCGGGAATGGGGCGAGATGTTCCCCGACCTGAACTCGCTGCCGTCGCGGCATACCCATCTCGGCAGCGAGGCGCGCATGCAGGCGACCTTCATGGCCTATATCGATCCCGAGTCGGCCTGAGGCTTAACCCCTTTCCGGGCGGGGAAAATTGGATTAGCTCTACCGCGCGTGCGACTTGGTGGGGCGTAGCCAAGCGGTAAGGCAGCGGATTTTGATTCCGCCATTCGGAGGTTCGATCCCTCCCGCCCCAGCCAGCTTCCGCCGGCGGCAGCGTGCCGAGGACGGCGACAATCATCAGAATGGCGATGCCGAGCACCAGCTCGATCGCGGCATTGCGCCGCAATGCCGGCAGCGCGGTCGCGCCGGCCCGCCCGATCAGCGGCGTCAGGCGATAGCGATTGATGGCGGCGATGCCGACCATGCTCACGAACAGCGCGATCTTGATCAGCAGCAAGCGGCCATAGGTCGTTCCGAACAACGCCGGGACCGAGCCGACCAGGAACCAGGCATTGACGCCGCCGGTCGCGAGGATCGTGCCGACACAGACCGCGCCGAGCCGGGAGAAGCGCCGCGCGATCACCGCCGCTTCGGCGAGCGACGCCGCGAGGCTCGCCACGATCCGCGCGCCCGGACGCCGCCACGCGACGAAGATGGCGACGCCGAGCAGCAGGGACACGCGGGCCAGCCAGACCGTGCCGAACCTCGTGTCCCGCAACACCGTGCCGAGCGTGCCGTCGGTCAGCGCCGCGCCGATGCCTTCACCACTCATGGCGCCGGCCTCCAGCGCCAGCCAGACCGCCAGCGCCGCCAGCACCACCGCGACCAACCCCCAGACCACCCGCCGCCCGTCGGGGGCCGGGAACAACAGCGCGTAAATCAACCACCCGAATAGCTGTAGAGCGGCGATGAAATAGACCGCCCGGACCGCCACGACGGCGAGGCTCATGGCGCGGGTTTGGCGGCGACGGTGAAGCCGAAATCGCCCTTGGTGTGATGGGTATCGACCGACACCACCCGCCAGCGCACCTCATAGCGGCCCGGCGGCACCGGCTTCAGCGACACATGGAGCAATTTGGCGTCCGCCGGATCGATATGGGTGTCGGCGGCGTCGACGCGATGGCCCGCCGCATCGGTAACCTCGATGACGCTGAAGGCGGGCTCGACCTGCTCGCTGAACCAGATCGAGACCTGTCTTGGCGCCGGCACCGTGGCGCCGACCGCCGGGGCGGCATGGTCGAGAAAGGCATGCGCCCAGGCGGCGGTTGCCAACACCAGGCCGGCGGCGAGAGGCATGACGAACAGGCGGACTCTCATGGCGGCCTCCTAATCGAACAGCGGCTTGCCGATGGAATTGGGCAGGAGATCGTCCAGGAACAGGTGAAACTGGACGATGAATCCGGTGCCCTGGATTTGCCGGGTCGCGCGGTTGACGGGGATGATCGCCTCGGCGCCGACCTGCCAGGTATCGGCCTCATAGAGCAGGCCCGGCGAAATCGTGCCGGTGGTCGGGCCGCCGCGCGGCGCCGAATAAGCGAATTCGACCAGCGGAATCAGCCGGCCGAAAAACGCCGGCATGTCCAGCGCCCGGACATGCTGTTGAAGATAGGGCAGCGAATATTGCAGCGACACGGCATAGTCCCATTGATCGGGGCTGGCGCCCGGCGAGTCCGATATTTCATAGCCCAGCGTCCCGGTGATCGCGAGCGGCCGCAGCCAGCCGATCGGCAGATCGCCCAGCCCCTTGCCGGCATAGAGCGTCGGCGTGGTGGCGCCGATATTGTCGATGATGCCGGCATCGCGGAGCTGGGCGGAGCCGGTGCGGTTGAAATCACGTTCCACCCCGGCCGAGATCATGAATTCATGCTCTTCGGCGCAGAGGATTTGGCCCTTCAGCGTCACCGCGAGATTATCCCAGCCATGCGCATTTTGCCCGGCGCCACGCTGCACGATATAGCCGCCCTCTATGGCGATGCCGAGCCGTGGCGTGATGGTTTTGTCCCATTCGAAGCCGTAGCCGAGATCGTGTCCGGAAGGATCGCCGGCGGCGGCGGGAATTGGGGTGAATTGCATGGTCGGCAGCGAGAGTTCGTCACTGATCCCCGGATCGTCCAGGGTCAGGGTCGGTGGGAAAACCCGGTTGCCGCAGATGGCATGCGCCAGCGCGGTGCCCGCGGGAACGGTCACGATCAGCAGGCTCGCCATGGCGACCCGCATCACGGAAAGATGCATGGAAGCACTCCCCAAAATCGACGTGAAGATGGTTCCCCGAACCGGCGTTCGGGGATCGGATCGTCACGCGATCGGCGGCGCGCGGGAGCGGTAGGCGGTGGCGAGCTCGTGGTCGGGCGCGGTATGCGCCACCGCCACGGGAGCGATGATGCGGGCGAGCCGCGGCAGCGGGATGGCGGGCGGAATCGAGGCCATGACGGCGGCGGTCGCCGCCAGCGCCACACAGATCGGACAGGCGCCGCCGGAATCGTGAGGGCGATCGGTGCGGTGATCACCCGACGGGACCGAGCAGATCGGCGGCGCATTGGCCGCTGCGGCAATGCCGGCGGCGACGACAAAGGGCGACAGAATTTGCACGACGATCGCGAACGTCGCGAGCGCCGCGCGCGACAAAAACCAGGAAGACCGCCGCCCGATCCGCATCCCCCTATGCTAGAATGCCGTGCGTCCGGAGGGAAGCGCGGCTTCAAGAAATACCCAGATTACCCGCTAAAGCGGCGCGATTCCGCTATCCGCCGAGGCATAAGATATTGCCAAATGCCGATCCAGCGCGTGGGCTGCCCGACGCGCTTGGCGCGCAACCAGTCGCGGGCGGGGTACTCGACAAAGCGCGAGATCGGGATCGCCATCGCGAACGACAAGGCAATAAGAGCGGCCGCGCGGGCGATGGGGTTGAGATTAGGCAAAAATTCGAGGAATACGAACTGCGACAGCATCTGCACCATGTAGAGCGAATAGGAAATCTTGCCGAGATATCGTAACGGCCGGCTGTTGAGGATGCGCGACCCGCGCGACTGGTTTGCGGCGGCGGCGATGAGCAGGATCGGAAATATCCACAGGATCGCGGTGTCGGTTCCCTTGACGCATCCCAATACCGCAACCGCGGCCGCCGCGGCAAGAAAGCTCCGGTCTCGACGCAGCAGCGGAAACAGCCAATCCTGCCGATAGAGACGATACAGGACCATGCCGATGATGAATTCGGGCAAGCAACGCAGGAATACGGCGGGCGTGTAGGCGATATTCGCGCTTCCGGCCACTGAAACGGCCACGCTTACGATGCCCAGGCACAGAAACCCGATGCCGATCGTCGCGATCCGGCTCCTGGCGCCGATCATCACGGCCAGAAAGGGGAAAATTAAATAGGCGTGCCATTCGGCGCTGATCGACCAGGCGCCGACATTCCAACTCGCACCGTACCAGGGTGCCTGTGTCAGCAGCAGGTTGTGGACGAGCGCCAGACCGGAAAAGCTCGGCCCGTGCCCATAGAGCGGCAGCAGCAATAAAATCGTCAGAAGATGCACGGGATAAATCCGGGCCAGCCGCGCCCGGAGAAACGTCCGATAGCCGGTGCCGGACACCGAAGTGGCGAAGCGCTCGCCATAGGCATGCATGAGAACGAAGCCGCTCAGCATGAAGAACAGATCGACGCAGAGATAGCCGGGCATCGGCGCGCCGGCGTGAAAGGCAAGCACGCCCATCGCGGCGATGCCGCGCAACGCGGTCAGTGATTGTATTTCACGGTTCAACGACTGCCTCGGTTACGGGCCTTTTCCGCATACCGCCAGTATTCGGTTCACCTATTGTTTTTTTATTAATGTGCCCGGCAAACCGGACGCCTGCCTATCCCGGAAGCATCAGGGCGATGATTTCCGCGACCAGGGCGGGCTTGGCGGCGCCTTCGATCTGGATCGTCGATTCCGTGGTGATGCGCATGCCGGGCGGGTAGGGATCGACCGCCAGCAGCTTCACCCGCGCGCGAATGCGGCTGTTGACGCGGACCGGTTCGATGAAGCGCACCCGGTTAGAGCCGTAATTGATACCGGTGGCGATGCCGCCGACCTTATAGACGGTCTGGCCCAGGCGCGGCACCAGCGACAAGGTTAGGAATCCATGCGCCACTGTGGCGCCGAACGGCCCGGATTTCGCCCGTTCCGGATCGACGTGGATATATTGAAAATCCCCGGTCGCCTCGGCGAATTTGTCGATGGTCTCCTGCGTCACCGTAAACCATTCGCCTTCGCCCAGCACCTGGCCGACCGCGCCCTTCAGCTCTTCCAGATTCGCGAATTGCCGCATCGCCGCCTCTCATTTATTCGGCGGGAAGCGGACCACGCTTCCAGGATTTTGTCGAGCCTCGCCGCGTGCCGTGCTATCTGTCGGCCGGTCACCAAAAAGGGGAAGCGTCATGACCCAGATCAACGATTTCGTCAGCCTCGACCGTGAGGGTTCGGTCGCTGTCGTCACCGCCAATAATCCGCCCGTGAATGCGCTGAGCCATGGCTTGCGCGTCGGGCTGCTGGCGGCCCTTAAAGAGGCCACGGCCGACGTGGCGGTGACCGCCATCGTGCTGATCTGCGCCGGCCGCACCTTCGTCGCGGGCGCCGATATCAGCGAATTCGGCAAGCCGCCCCGCCTGCCCGACCTCAACGAAATCTTCGACGCGATCGAGGGCAGCCCGAAGCCGATCGTCGCCGCGATTCATGGCACGGCGCTGGGTGGCGGGCTGGAGCTGGCGCTGACCTGCCACTATCGCGTGGCGGTGGCCTCGGCGCGCTTCGGCCTGCCCGAGGTGAAGCTGGGCCTGTTGCCGGGCGGCGGCGGCACGCAACGCCTGCCGCGTCTCGTGGGTATCGAAAAGGCAATGGCGATGATCACCACCGGCGACATGATTGGCGCCGCGGAAGCATCGGCGAGTGGCCTGATCGACGAGATCGTGTCCGGCGATTTGCGCGCCGGCTCCGTTTCGTTCGCGGCACAGGCCGCCGCCAAGGGCGGCAAACCGCCGCTGGTGCGCGACCGTGACGAAAAGATGGTGGCGGCGCGCGCCAATCCCGGAATCTTCGACGAGTTCCGCAAGACCCATGGCCGGCGCTGGCGCGGCCAGATGGCGCCCAATCACATCATGAAGACGCTGGAAGCGGCGGTGAACCTGCCGTTCGACCAGGGTATCGCGGAGGAACGGCGCCTCTTTACCGAGCTGATGAACTCGGACCAGTCGAAGGCCCAGCGCTATTTCTTTTTCGCCGAGCGCGAGGCGGCGAAAATTCCCGGCCTGTCGCCGGACGCCAAGCCCATCGAGATCAAGCTCTGCGCCATCATCGGCGCTGGCACCATGGGCGGCGGCATCGCGATGAATTTCGCGAATGCCGGCATTCCGGTGACCCTGATCGAGCAGGACCAGAAGAATCTCGATCGCGGCCTCGGCGTGATCCGCCGCAACTACGAGAACAGCGCCGCACGGGGCGGCCTGACCCCGGCGGACATCGATCGGCGGATGGCGCTGATCCGGCCCAGCCTCACCTTTGACGTCGCCGATGCCGACCTGATCATCGAGGCGGTCTATGAGAATATGGGCCTCAAGAAGGAAATCTTCGGCAAGCTCGACAAACTCGCCAAGCAAGGCGCTATCCTCGGCACCAATACCTCGGCGCTGAACATCGACGAAATCGCCGCCGTGACCAGTCGGCCGGAGGCGGTAATCGGGCTGCATTTCTTCAGCCCCGCCAATGTCATGCGCCTGCTTGAGGTGGTGCGGGCCGCCAAGACGGCGGACTGGGTGGTGGCGAGCGCCATGGCGGTCGCGCGCAAAATTAATAAGGTCGCGGCGCTGGTCGGCGTCTGCGATGGGTTCGTCGGCAATCGGATCATGCGGGCGCGCGGCATGCAGTCGGAACGGCTGCTGATCGAAGGGGCGCTGCCGCAGCAGATCGACAAGGTGCTGGTCGAATTCGGCTTTCCGATGGGGCCCTATGCCGTGACCGACATGGGCGGCGGCATCGAGCTGGGATGGCGGCGGCGCCAGGAGACCGGCGCCAAGAATTTCATCGGCGATAGCCTTGCCGCGCGCGGCCGCTTCGGCCAGAAGGCGGGCAAGGGCTTCTATCATTACGAGCCCGGCAGCCGCGCACCGCTGCCTGATCCCGAGGTCGAGGAGATCATTAAGAAAGCCTCGCGGCGCGAGGGCGTCGAGCGCCGCGCCATTCCCGACGAGGAGGCATTCGAGCGCCTCGTCTATCCGATGATCAACGAGGCGGCGAAGATCCTCGACGAGGGCATGGCGCTACGCGCCTCCGACATCGACGTCATCTGGGTCTATGGCTATGGCTGGCCGCTATGGCGCGGCGGGCCGATGTTCTACGCCGATCTGGTCGGCCTCAAGAAAATCCGCGACCGCATGCTGGAACTGCAAAAGAAACACGGCGATGTCTTCAAGCCGGCACCGCTGATTGAGAAACTGGTCGCGGAAGGCAAGGGCTTCGCCGACTACAAATCGGCGGCGTAGCCGACGGTAGCCGCCCATGTTGCCGGATTGGGAACTGGTTGTCCGGCTGTTGATTGCGGCGGCGCTTGGCAGCCTGATCGGTGCCGAGCGGGAACGGCTGGTGTGGGCGGCGGGTCTGCGCACGCACATGCTGGTGTGCGTGGGATCGTGTCTCTTCATGATCGTGTCGGCATTCGGCTTTGCCGACATTCTCGGCACCAAGAATGTGATTCTCGATCCCTCGCGCATCGCGGCGCAGGTCGTGTCCGGCATCGGCTTCCTGGGGGCCGGGTCGATCCTGCTGCGCGGCGACGTGGTGCGCGGGCTGACGACCGCCGCCAGCCTGTGGACGGTCGCGGCCGTCGGCCTGGCGGTCGGCAGCGGCCTTTACGTCGAGGCGACGGCGGCGACCGTCGTCATTCTGGTCATCCTCGCCGGCATCAAGCCGCTGGAAGAATGGTTCCGGAAACGCAGCCAGACGCATGAAATCCGTGTGCGTGCCGATCACGGCAAGCTCTCGATCGAGGCGCTCAACCAGGCGCTGGGATATCGTTCCCGCCGCATCACGCGGTACGTCTCGTCGCGCGCCGAGGATACCGAGTTCGACGATATTCTGATCACCATCACGCGGCTTTCGACGACGGATATCGCCGAAATCCTCGGTCAATTGCGCGCGCTTCCCGATGTTCGCGAGGCGGCGGAACGCTGACCGGCACACGATCTCGCGAGACCGCCGGTTCGGTGCTTGCCCTCTTCGTTTCCGCCGCTTAGGCTCCGGCGCAATAATACCAAACTCTTGGGGAGGTTGCGATGTCCGATAAAATTGGTGGCATGCTCGACCGGCGCACGGTTATCAAGGCTGCGGCGGTGGCCGGCGTCGCGCAGTTGGCGGCGCCGTTCGCCATTTCGGCGCGCGCCGCCGACAATGTGAAGATCGGCCTCGACGATACCTTCACCGGAACCTATGCCGAACTGGGCAAGAACGAGCAGACCGGCTGCCAGTTGGCGGTCGAGGAAATCAACGCCAAGGGCGGCATTCTGGGCCGCAAGGTCGAATTGCTGTCGGAGGATTCGACCAGCGCCGATACCGGCACCGCGGTGCAAAAGGCCCGCAAGCTCATTCAGCGCGACAAGGTCAATTTCCTTCTGGGCAACGTCAATTCGGCGATGTCGATGGCGATGGGCGAGGTCTCGAACGAGCTGCGCACACTGCACATCGTCACGGGCGGCCACACCGACGCGGTCACCGGCACCGATTGTCATTGGAACGTGTTCCGCGTCTGCAACACGACGCGCATGGAGACCAATTCGGTGGCCTCTACCCTTGCCGGCAAATACGGCAAGAAATGGTACTTCATTACGCCCGACTACGCCTTCGGCCACACACTGCAGCAAGGGTTCGAGGCGTACCTCAAGGCCAATGGCGGCACCGAGCTCGGCGCCTCGCTGGCGCCGCTTGGCGCCACTGACTATTCGTCCTTCCTGATCAAGGCTCAATCGACCAATCCCGACGTTATCATCTTTCTCACCGCCGGGCAGGACGCCGTCAATTCGTTGAAACAGGCGGTGCAATTCGGCCTCGACAAGCGCTTTCACATCGCGGGCGCGCAGCAGGAGCTTGAAGTGCTGAACGGCCTGCCGCCCGAGGCGCGGATCGGCACCTGGGTGTTCGAATGGTACTGGAACCAGCCGAACATCAAGGGTCTGCCGGAATTCATCGCGGCCATCCGCAAGCGCACCGGGGGCAAGGTGCCGACCGCGCGGCATTGGTTCGGCTATGCCTCGACCTGGACCTGCGCGCTGATTGCCAACGAGACCAAATCCCTCGACGCGGTAAAGATGGCGAAGGCGCTCGAAGGCTTCGCGCTGCCGCCGGAAATCGCGCTGATGCCGAACAAGACCTATTACCGCGCCGGCGATCATCAGTTGATGCCGACGCTCTATGTCGGACATGCCGTCGCGAAGGGCGCGAAGGACCCGGAAGATTTGTTCGTCGTCGACAAACTGGTCAAGGGCGACGAGGCGGCGCTGTCCGTCGCGGAAACCGGGTGCCATGTGAAGTGGCCGACCTGATTCGCGGTTGGAATCGTGCGGCCTTCGAGACGCCGGCTTCGCCGGCTCCTCGGGCTGAGGGCCAAATTTAGGATATGAGAAATATTCCTCATGCCGAGGAGCGCGCATTGCGCGCGTCTCGCGGCACGCACGACATTTGGCATCCATGACCCAGCTTATCCTCTTCAATCTCTTCAACGGGCTGATCATCGGCGCGTTTTATGCGCTGATGGCGCTGGGCCTGTCGCTGATCCTGAACCTTTCCGGCGTCATTAATTTCGCGCATGGCGGGTTCCTCGCCATCGGCGCCTATCTCGCCTTCACCCTGATGCCCTATATCGGCTTTTGGGGGGCGCTGATCGTGGCACCGCTGGTGACGGCGCTGCTCGGCATCGCGGTCGAGCGGATGCTGATCAGTCGGCTTTATGGCCGCGATCCGCTCTATGGCCTGCTGCTGACCTTCGGCTTGGCCTTCATCCTGGAGGATGGCACGCGCTATCTCTGGGGCGCGGCGACCCTGCCATTCTCAGTGCCGGGCTGGATGCAGTCCCCGCTCAGCAACGAATTCTTTTTCCTGACCGGCTATCGCCTGTTCATGGTGCTGCTGGTGGTCGTGGTGGTGGCGGCGTTGTTCCTGATCTTGGGCTATACGCGGCTCGGCATGCGGATTCGCGCCGGCACGCTCGATCTCGAAATGGTGTCGGTACTGGGCGTCAATGTCCGGGTGCTGCGCAATCTCAATTTCGGCCTCGGGATTTTTCTGGCTGGCCTCGCGGGCGTGCTTGCCGCCGGCATGCTGGGGCTGCAGCCGACCATCGGCAGCACGCTGATCATGCCCAGCTTCGTTGCCATCATCATCGGCGGTCTCGGCAGCCTGCCTGGCACGCTGCTGGGCGGCCTGCTGATCGGCGTCGCGTCGGGTCTTACCGCGGTGTTTTTCCCTTCGGCCAGCGAGGCGGTGATCTATGTCATGATGGGCCTCGTGCTGCTGGTGCGGCCGCGCGGCCTGCTGGGCGAAGAAGGCCGCTTCTGACCATGCAGGTCGATCGCCGCGCCGCTCACGCGCTGGTATGGCTGCTGCTGCTGACCATGCCGTTCTGGCTCGACTGGGTCGACGGCTATACCGCGCTGGGCACCCGCATCGTGGTGCTGGCGCTGGCGGCGATGTCGCTGAATTTCCTGCTCGGCTTTACCGGCGTGCTGTCGTTCGGCCACGCGGCCTATTTCGGCCTCGGCGCCTATGGGCTAGGCATGACGATCAAATATCTGGTGCCGAGCACGCTCGCCGGCATGGCGGTCGGCGTCATCGCCGGCACCCTCGCCGCGATGTTGCTGGGCGCGCTGATCGTGCGGCTGCGCGGCATCTATTTCGCCATGGTCACGATCGCATTCGGGCAGGTGTTTTATTTCATCGCCTATCGCTGGAACGCCGTCACCGGCGGCGATGACGGGCTCAGCGGCTGGCGGCGTCAGCCGGTCGATCTCGGCTTCGTCCGCATCGACCTCCTCGGCAGCGACAATGCGCTCTATTACTGGTGCCTGTTCTGGTTCGCGGCGGCGGTGCTGATCATGGCGGCGCTGCTGCGCTCGCCCTTCGGCCGCACCTTGCTGGCGATCCGCGAGAATGAGCGGCGCGCCCGCTTCCTCGGCATTCCCATCGACCGGCACATCTGGCTGTCCTGGGTGATCTCATGCCTGTTCGTCAGTCTCGCCGGCACGCTCTATGCCCTCCTTAACAGTTTCGCCGACCCGCACGATCTGCGCTGGGATCAGTCCGGCGATTTCGTCATCATGGCGGTGCTGGGCGGCATGCGCAGCTTCTGGGGGCCGCTGATCGGCGCTGCCGTCTATGTGGTGCTGCAAGATTACATCTCCAGCCAGACCGAGAACTGGATGTCGTTCATCGGCCTATTCTTCGTGCTGGTGGTGCTGTTCTTCCCGCGCGGCGTCATGGGCGTGCTGCGCCGACGGTCGGCGCCATGAGTCTCCTCGAAGTACGAAACGTCTCGCGGCACTTCGGCAGTCTCGTCGCCGTCAACGGCGTCACCATGAAGGTCGAGCATGGCGAGCTGCGCGCCGTGATCGGTCCCAACGGCGCCGGCAAGACCACCTTCTTCAACATGATCACCGGCTTTTTCCGGCCCAGCGCGGGCCGCATCATCTTCGACGGCGACGACATCACGGGCCTGTTGCCGGCGCGCCGGGTGTGGCGCGGCATCGCCCGCACGTTTCAGGTGACGGAAGTCTTCCCCGAACTGTCGGTGCGCGACAATCTGCGCATCGCGGTCGAGGTGGCCTCCGGCTATCGCCTGCGCCCCTTCCTGCGTCGCGACGCGCGGACCGACATCGATGCGCGCGTGACTGACCTCCTCGGCATCAGCAATCTCGCGCCAATGGCGAACCGGCGGGTGGGCGAGCTGAGCCATGGCGATCAGCGCGCCACCGAAATCATGATGGCGCTGGCCTTGAAGCCGAAACTTCTGCTGCTGGACGAGCCGACCGCCGGCATGGGCGATCAGGAGACCTATGACATCACCCAGTTGATCCGCAAGCTGCACCGCGATCAGAAGCTGACGATCGTGCTGATCGAGCATGATATGCGGGTCGTATTCCATCTTGCCGACCGGATCATGGTGCTGGCCGAAGGCGCGGTGCTGGCCGAGGGCACGCCCGCCGAAATCGCCGCCAACGAGGCGGTGCAGACCGCCTATCTCGGCCAGGCGGCATGAGCGGCGTCGCGCTGGCGGCCGAGGGCCTGCATACCTATTACGGCAAGAGCCACATCCTGCACGGTGTCGGGCTGGAGGTGAACGAGGGCGAGATCGTGACCCTGCTCGGCCGCAACGGCGCCGGCAAATCCACGACGCTGCGCAGCCTCGTCGGCCTGACCCGGGCGCGCGAGGGCGCGGTGCGGATCTTCGGCCAGGCCACCACCGACTGGCCGCCCTATCGCATCGCCGGGCTGGGCGTCGGTTATGTCCCCGAGGGCCGGCGTATTTTTTCCAATCTCACGGTCGAGGAAAATCTCAAGGTGCCGCGCGAGCGCCCGGGCCCCTGGACCATCGCCCGCGTCTATGAGCTGTTTCCCCGCCTGGCCCAGCGCAAAAGCAATCAGGGGCGCCAGCTTTCCGGCGGCGAGCAGGAAATGCTGGCGATCGCACGGGCGTTGCTGCTCAACCCGCGGCTGATCATTCTCGACGAGCCGTCGCAGGGGTTGGCGCCGCTGATCGTCCAGGAAGTGTTTAAAGTGGTGACGCGCGCCCGGGCCGAAGGCATCTCGGTCCTGCTGGTCGAACAGAATGTCCGCGCCGCCGTCGCGATCGCGGACCGCGCCTATGTCCTCGATGACGGCCATATCGTCTATGCCGGCAGCGCCGCGGATTTCGCCCAGGACGAGGCCCGCGTCCGCGCCCTGGCCGGCGCCTCGGCGGAGGAATGGAATTAGTTTATTCTTGGATGGTTGTGTCGATCGCAGAGACGGCAATCTTCAACGCCGGCAAATATTTTTCGACGACGTTCCAGACAACTGTGTCGGAAATCCGATGATACTCATGTCGTAGCATATTCCCGATGCCCATGATCTGTGACCACGGAATCTGGGGCTGAGTCGCCTGAAGCTCCGATGGTATGCGCCGCGCTGCCTCGGAAATGATTTCGATACCGCGTTGTACCCCATGGCGCAAAAGCCAATCGGTATCGAAATCGTCGATCGTCTTGCTTCGTGTTGCGGCCTCGATTCCTTCAATGGCATCGAGAATGGCGTGAAGCGCCGGTCGAACGAGATGCTCCGTCAAAAGATTTGTTCCGCCGACGCTTCGATCCGGCTTCTGAGCAGCGGATCCAGGCTGTCGCGTGTCGTCAGATCGACAGTGACCCGGAGACGATTTTCCAGATGCTGTTTGATCCCCACCAATTCGACGAGCGAAAAATGGCTGTGTGGATCGTACTCGATAAAAAGGTCGAGATCGCTGGCCGGCGTCGCCTGATTGCGCGCGGTCGAGCCAAAAAGATAAAGCGAGGTCGCGCCAAACGCCTTTACGGCCTCAGCCTGTTGTCGTAACGCTGCAATCGCCCTATTGCGGTTCATGGTTTCATTGTAGCCATTCTCGCCGCGTCCGGCGAGAGGGAGGGTATGTGACACCGGCATTTGACAAGTCTCGCGATACCCCTAATGAATCGGGCCAAGAATCGCGGGAGGAGTTTGGATGGCCAAGTTCAAGGTGGTGACGCCGAAGGGGCAGAGTTTCGCGGTGGTCGCCGGCGACTATAATTTCGAGAACGAGGCGTTGGCGGCGCTCGATACCGAAATCGTCGAGATCGACGCCTCGTCGGAAAACGAATTCATCGCCAATGCGCATGACGCCGACGCGGTCTATGCCAAGGGCCGCAACTTCACCAAGCGCATGATCGACGGGCTGGAGAAGGCTCGGATCATCGCGCTGGGCACCGTCGGCTCCGACTATGTCGATGTCGCCGCCGCCACGGCGAAGGGCATCCCCGTTACCAACATCCCCGACACCTTCATCGAGGAAGTCGCCGACCATGCGATGATGTTGCTGCTGTCGAGCTTCCGGCGCCTCCTGGTGCAGGACAAGATGGTGCGTGACGGGCGCTGGCGCGAAGGCCGTCCGGGGCTGAACCAGCCCCGCCTGATGGGCCTGACCCTGGGCTTCATCGCCTTCGGCCATGTGGCGCGCGCCACCGCGATGCGCGCCAAGGCGTTCGGCTTCACCATGATGGCGTACGACCCCTATATCGAGGAACTGGTGATGTCGCCCTATGGCGTGCGGCCGGCGACCTTGGAGGAAGTGCTGACGCAATCCGATTTCGTCTCGATGCACGCGCCGGCGACCGCCGACGCGTATCACATGCTGACCGAAAAGCACTTCCGCATGATGAAGCCGGGCGCGATCTTCATCAACACGGGCCGCGGCCCGACGGTGGACGAGGCGGCGCTGATCAAGGCGCTGCGGGAAGGCTGGATCGCCGGCGCCGGTCTCGACGTGCTCGAGGTCGAGCCGCCCAAGCCGGACAATCCGCTGCTGACCATGGATAATGTCATTCTGACGCCGCATGTCGCCTCGGCCTCGGCGCGGTTCGACCCGGCGCGGCGGCGCCGCGTCGGCCAGGAAATCGCGCTGGCCCTGCAAGGCATGTGGCCGCGCAGCCCGGTCAATCCTTCGGTGCTGGAAAAGGGCGACCTCCGCCGCTGGCAGCCCTATTCGATGGAACGGGGTCCGGCGACGTGAGGGGAGTTAGCAGTCTACAGTTATCAGTTGTCAGGGAGTTCTTACTGACAACTGATAACTGACAACTTGAAACTAGGAGTATCCCATGAAAGTCGGCGAAGCGATCGCGGAGATCATGAAGCGCGAGGGCGTCGAGATTTTGACCGCCTATCCCGTCAACCATCTCATCGAATATGCGGCGGCGATCGACATTCGCCCGATCATCGTGCGGCAGGAGCGCATCGGCCTGCACATGGCCGACGCGATTTCGCGCCTGACCTCGGGCGACAAGCTCGGCGCCTTCTGCATGCAGCATGGGCCCGGCACGGAAAACGCCTATGGCGGCGTCGCGCAAGCGTTCAGTGAATCGATCCCGATCCTGGTAGTGCCGGGCGGCTATCCGCGCCGCTCCGCCCATATCGGCGCCAATTACAACGCGACGCGCGAGATGCGCGGCATTTCCAAGCTCGCCGAGCCGGTGACCTTGCCGAACGAAATCGCCAATATCATGCGCCGCGCTTTCTCCGCGCTGCGCAACGGCCGCGGCGGCCCGGCCATCGTCGAAGTGCCGGCCGATCTGTGGAATGCCGAGATCGAGGGCGAGTTCGACTACCAGCCGGTCGTCGTCACCAAGTCCGCGCCCGACGCGGCGTCGGTGCAGGCGGCGGCGAAACTACTCGCGAATGCCAAATCGCCGGTGATCTATGCCGGACAGGGCGTGCATTGGGCCAAGGCATGGCCGCAACTGAAACAGCTTGCCGAGCTATTGGCGATTCCGGTGTGCACCAGTCTCGAAGGCAAGAGCAGTTTTCCCGAGGATCATAAGCTGTCGCTCGGCTCGGGCGGCGTCGCGGTGCCGAAGCCGGTGCGGCATTGGCTCGACCGCGCCGATGTGATTTTCGGCGTCGGCTGCAGCTTCACCGAGACCGCGTTCGGCGTGCCGATGCCGAAGGGCAAGGACAAGAAATTCATCCATGCCACGCTCGATCCCAACCACCTCAATAAGGACATCTATGCGACCATCGGGCTGATCGGCGATGCCGGGCTGACTCTTGATGCGTTGCTGGCGGAACTCGGCAAGACCGAGAAGAAGCCGCGCGACGCCTCGAAGGTGGCCAGCGAAATCGCCGAAATGCGCGCGGCCTGGCTCAAAGAATGGATGCCCAAGCTGACCCATAACGAGGCGCCGCTGTCGCCCTATCGCGTCATCTGGGATTTGCTGCACACGGTCGATGTCGCCAACACCATCATCACCCACGATGCCGGCAGCCCGCGCGATCAGCTCTCGCCGTTCTGGCAGACGACGACGCCGCTCTCCTATATCGGCTGGGGCAAGACGACTCAGCTCGGCTATGGCCTCGGCCTCGCCATGGGGGCGAAGCTGGTCCATCCCGACAAGCTGTGCATCAATGTCTGGGGCGATGCCGCCATCGGCTTCACCGGCATGGATTTCGAGACCGCGGTGCGCGAGCGGATTCCGATCATGTCGATCCTCCTCAACAATTTCTCGATGGCGATCGAGCTGGCGGTGATGCCGATCTCGACCAAGAAATATCGCTCCACCGACATCTCGGGCGACTATGCCGCGATGGCGCGCGCCTTTGGCGGCTATGGCGAGCGGGTGACCCAGCCCGCCGACATCATCCCGGCGATCAAGCGCGGCATCGAGCAGACCCAGAAGGGCGTGCCGGTGCTGCTCGAATTCATCACCGCCAAGGAAACCGTGATCTCGCGCTATCTGCCCGAGAAATGAGCACCCCCGCAACCAGCGCGGCGCCGCCGTTCCGGCCGTTGAAATCGGTGCCCCCGGCGGTCGATGTCGAGCGGCGCGACGACGGCACCATCATTCTGCGCTGCCCCTATCCGATGGGCGATTACCCCGCCAACGTCGCGGCCTATGCGCGGCGCTGGGCGGAAGAGGCGCCGGGGCGCACCTTCCTCGCGCAGCGCGGCCCGGATGGTGAATGGCAGCATATAAAATATGCCGAGATGCGGCGCCAGGCCGACGCCATCGGCCAGGCGCTGGTGGATCGTGGTCTCGGTCCCGACCGGGCGCTGATGATTCTCTCGGCCAATTCGCTGGCGCATGCCGCGATGAGCCTCGGCGCGCTGACCGTCGGCGTGCCGGTCGCTCCCGTCTCGCCGGCCTATTCGCTGGTCAGCACCGACCACGCCAAGCTCAAATTCGTGTTCGATCTGGTGCGGCCGGCAATGATCTTCGTCGAAAGCGGCGCGCGCTATGCCCGTGCGCTGGCGGCGCTCGACCTCGACGGCGTGGAATTGGTCGTGGTCGACGAGCCGCCCAACGATCGCCCCGCCACGATGTTCGCCGCGCTGATCGCGACGCGCCCGACCGCCTCGGTCGAGGCCGCCTATGCGTCCGTGACGCCCGACACGGTGGCGAAGATTTTGTTCACATCCGGCTCGACCGGCCAGCCCAAGGGCGTCATCAACACCCAGCGCATGCTGTGCGCCAACCAGCAGATGTCGGCGGCGCTGCGCCCGGCCGACGAGGACGAGCCGCCGGTCGCGCTCGACTGGATGCCGTGGAATCACACCATGGCCGGTAACGCTGCCTTCAATCGCATCATGCGGCTCGGCGGCACCATGTATATCGACGATGGCCGGCCGCTGCCGGGCCAATATGACAAGACCATCGCCAATCTGCGTGAGGTAATGCCGACCGCGTTTTCGACGGCGCCCGCCGCATTCGCGATGCTGGCGGACGCGCTGGAGGCCGATGACGATTTGCGCGAGGCGTTTTTCAAGCGCCTGACCGCGCTCGGCTATGGTGGTGCCAGCCTGCCCGACGAAGTGTTCCACCGTTTCCAAAAGCTCGCCGTCAGGACCACCGGCATGCGGATACCGTTCCTGTGCGGGTGGGGCAGCACCGAGACGGCGCCGGGCGCGACCTCGCTGTGGTGGGCGATCGAGGGCTCCGGCAATATCGGGCTGCCGATCCCCGCCTGCGAGATCAAGATGGTGCCGGCGGCGGAAGGGCGCTACGAGCTGCGCGTGCGCGGCCCGCATGTCACGCCCGGCTATCTGAAGCGGCCCGACCTCACGGCGGCGGCGTTCGACGAGGAAAATTTCTACAGGATCGGCGACACCGCGCGGTTCTTCGATGAGGACGATCCCGCCAAGGGCCTGCGCTTCACCGGCCGCGCCACCGAGGATTTCAAGCTGCTGACCGCGACCTGGGTAGCGACCGGGCCGCTGCGCCTGGCGGTACTCGATGCTGCTTCACCGCTGCTGCGCGACGTCGTCATCACCGGCCACGATCGCGATTTTGTCGGCGCGCTCGCCTGGCCCAGTCTCGCGGCTTGTCGGGACTTGCTGGGCAAGGCGGGGCAGGGTGCGTCGCCCGCCGATCTGGTGCGCGCGCCGCCCGTGGTGGCGGCGCTGCGCGCCGCGCTGGCGCGGCACAACGCCAAGAATACCGGCTCCTCGACGCGGATCGCGCGCGCCATCCTGATGGCGGAGTCGCCGTCGGTCGAGGCGAACGAGATCACCGACAAGGGCTATGTCAATCAGGCGGCGACGCTGGCGCGCCGCGCGGCGCTGGTGGCGCGGCTCTATGCCGCGACGCCCGACGATGACGTGATTGTGGTGAGGTAGGGAAACACGATGAGCATCAAAGGCAGGGCCTATATCGGTGGCATCTACGAGCATCCGACGCGCAACGCGGTCGACAAATCGCTGCCGCAGCTTCATGCCGAGGTGGCGAAGGGCGCGCTGGAGGATGCCGGCCTGACGCATCAGGATATCGACGGCTATTTCTGCGCCGGCGACGCACCGGGGTTCGGCGCGCTCTCGATGATCGATTATCTCGGCATCCGGCCCAAGCATATCGATTCGACCGAGACCGGCGGCTCGTCCTACGTCATCCACGTCGCCCACGCGGCGGAGGCGATCGCCGCAGGCAAGTGCCATGTCGCGCTGGTGACGCTCGCGGGCCGGCCGCGCGCCGAGGGCGGGCAGATGCGTGGCATGGCGGCTCGTCCCGATCTCTTTCCGGAGCAGGGTTTCGAGGCGCCCTATGGCGGCGTCGTGCTCAATCTCTACGCCATGTGCGCGATGCGCCACATGTATGAGTTCGGCACCACCAGCGAGCAGCTCGCCTGGATCAAGGTGGCGGCCTCGCATCACGCCCAGCACAATCCCAACGCCATGCTGCGCGACGTCGTGACGGTGGCGGATGTGCTGAATTCGCCAGTGGTCGCCGATCCGCTGCACCGGCTCGATTGCTGCGTCATCAGCGATGGCGGCGGCGCGGTTGTCGTCGTCAGTCCCGAGATCGCGAAGAGCCTGAAACGGCCGCCCGTCAAAATCCTTGGCGCCGGCGAGTTTTCCAAGAACCAGATGGGCGGCAAGGTCGATCTGACCTATTCCGGCGCGCGGGTCTCGGGACCGATCGCCTTCGCCGAGGCTGGGGTCACGCCCGCCGACATCAAATACGCCTCGATCTATGACAGCTTCACCATCACGGTGCTGATGACGCTCGAGGATCTAGGCTTTTGCGAGAAGGGACAGGGCGGCAGATTCGTCGCCGACGGCAATCTGATCTCGGGCGTCGGCAAGCTGCCCTTCAACACCGATGGCGGCGGGCTGTGCAACAACCATCCGGGCAATCGCGGCGGCATGACCAAGGTGCTGGAGGCGGTCCGCCAATTGCGCGGCGAGGCACATCCCAAGGTTCAGGTCGCGAACTGCGACATCGCGCTGGCGCATGGCACGGGCGGCTCGCTGGGCACGCGCCATGGCAGCGCCACCCTCATCATGGAGCGCGAATAATGGCCGAGCGCAAGATCACCGCCCCCGCGATCAATCCTGAGACCAAGCATTTCTGGGACGCCGCCGCCACGGGCCAATTGCTGATGAAGAAATGCCTCGCCTGCGGCGAGCTGCATTATTACCCACGCTCGATCTGTCCGTTCTGTCACAGCGACCGCACCGAATGGCTCGCGGCGTCGGGCAAGGGCACCATCTATTCCTACAGCGTGATGCGCCGCGTGCCGGAGCCGTTCGCCATCGCCTATGTCACGCTGGAAGAGGGGCCGCGGATGCTGACCAATCTGGTCGATTGCAGCCTCGACGATTTGAAGATCGGCAAGCCGGTAACCTTGGTGTGGAAGCCCTCCGACAATGGCCCGAACGTGCCGATGTTCACCTTGGCCTAGTGTCCCGTCTCAGAAATTCCTAGTCACATTGATTGGGCCGTGATTCACTCTGCCTATCGGATTGATTTGGAGGCGGAGATGGCACCCGGCCC
>Ga0208357_1000384_pt1 | contig 35852 bp, 32 predicted proteins | sample NGESurdeep092012_6_FD_184487 | JGI IMG/M metagenome (GOLD analysis project Ga0208357, IMG submission 184487) | Arctic peat soil microbial communities from Barrow, Alaska - NGEE Surface sample F52-2 deep-092012 (SPAdes) | ecosystem: Environmental > Terrestrial > Soil > Wetlands > Peat ...
GAGGACGGGCGAGTTTGGGTTCCACCAGGGGCCGGTGTTCACGCAGTTTTTGTTGGTCGATGAGATCAACCGGATGCCTCCGAGAACGCAGGCGGCGCTGCTGGAGGCGATGGAAGAACGGCAGGTGACGGCGGACGGTGAGCGGCATGTGCTGGATGAATTTTTTACGGTGTTTGCAACGCAGAATCCGGTGGAGTTTGAGGGAACGTATCCTCTGCCAGAGGCGCAGCTCGACCGGTTTCTGCTGAAGATCAAGGTGGATTATCCGGAGCTGGCGGAGGAGCGGGTGGTGTTGGAGCGGCACCATGCTGCACTGGACGGTGCAGGGTTGTCGGAGACGGTGATTGAGCCGATTTCGTTTGAGCTGCTGGCCGCGGCGCGGAGGGAGATTCGCGCGGTGAGAGTGGAGCCGGCGATCTTTGATTATTTGCTTGCGGTGGTGCGCAGGACGAGGGCGTGGCCGACGATTGCGCTGGGGGCTAGTCCTCGTGCGAGCACGAGTTTGTTGCTGGTGGCGAAGGCGCTTGCAGCGAGGGAGCAGCGGGACTTCGTGATTCCGGATGATGTGAAGGGGGCGGCGCTGCCGGTGCTGCGGCATCGGATGGTGCTACGGCCGGAGGCGGAGCTGGAAGGGCTGGATGCGGACCGCGTGGTGCGGGATGTGCTGGCGGCTACGCAGGTGCCGAAGTAGAAAACAGTGGTTAGTGGTTAGTGATTAGTGGAGTTGTCACCACCGCCAACCATTGATTCACACGGATCTTCATCACGAATCACGAATCACTAGCCACTAGCCACTGAAATTATGAAGACATTGATTCCACAATCCGCGACGGGGATGGCGAGGCCGCTGGGTAAGGCTGGACGGGTGGTGGGGTTTGGGCTGACGCCGTTGGCTATGGGGTTGTTTGCGGCGGGATTGGTGATGGCCGTACCCGCGTTTTTCCATGTGCGAGCGATCGGCTTCATGCTGGGGTGGGATGGGTTGATTGCGCTGCTGGTGGTGGTGGATGCGGTGTGGCTTCCCCGCCCTGAGACGTTCGCGGTGACGCGGAGGTTTTTGGATTCGCCGCAGCTGGGGCGGGCGACCCGCGTGGAGCTGGCGGTGAGGATGGAGGGGGATGGGGTGGTTGATTTGCGGATGGTGGATGATCTGCATCCGTCGCTGGTCGCGGTGCCGGCAGTGCAGCGGGTGGAGGTGTTTCCGCGCGAGGAGGCGGTGAGCGTGGCGACGATTTACCCGCGCGAGCGCGGGGATTTTGGGATGGGGCGGGTGTATCTGCGGTATCGCGGGGCGTTCAGCCTGGTGGAGCGTTGGGCTGTGGCGGAGCCTGTGATCGGTGCAGCTGACGAAACCCACGTCTCAGAATCGAGACATGGGGCACCCAGCGCTGTGGCTGCGGCGCAGCGGGTGCGGGTGTTTCCGGCACATGAGGATAGCCGGGAGAATACGCAGTTTTATTTGCTGCGCGCGCGGCAGATCGAGTTGCAGAAGAGGAAGTTGAGGCTGCGAGGGGTGGGGCGGGAGTTCGATAGCCTGCGGGATTATCAGCCGGGAGATGAGCTGCGGAAGATTTCGTGGACGGCGACGGCGCGGCGCGGAAAGCTGGTGACGCGGCAGTTTACGGTGGAGCGGTCGCAGCAGGTTTGGATGATGCTGGATGCGGGTCGGCTGTCGCGGACGGCGTTTGAATTGCGGCGCAGTGGGGTGGAGAACTTTGCCGAGACAAGCGCTGAGCGCGAGGCCGCGCAGCTGCTGACGGTGACGCAGTTGGACCAGGCGACTACGGCGGCGACCATGCTGGCACAGGTGATCCAGGGGTCCGGCGATAAGTTCGGGATGATGGCTTATGGGCGGGAGGTGCAGCAGTTGCTGCCGCCGGGCGCGGGCGCGGCGCATGTTCGGCTGCTGATTGATTTGCTGAGCCAGACGCGGTCGGAGAGTGCGGAGGCGGATCATCTGAATGCCGTGGCTCGGCTGAAGACGGCGCAGCGGCGGCGGGGGCTGATTGTCTGGATTACGGAGCTGGTGGATAGTGTGGGCAAGCCGGAGTTGGTGGTTGCGGCGGCGGAGCTGGTGCGGCGGCATCTGGTGGTGCTGGTGCTGCTGAAGCATCCGGAGCTGGAGGAATTGGCGGCTCGGGAGCCGAAGACCAAGGATGAGATGTTTCACTCGGCGGCGGCGCAGGAGATGCTGGAGCGGCGGCGGGAGACCATTGCGCAGCTGGAACGGCAGGGGGTGTTGATCGTCGAGACGACTGCGGCCGAGGTGGGGATTAATGCGGTTAGTAAATATCTTGAGGTGAAGGCTGAGGGGCTGTTGTAGTTGAGGAAGTAGGAAATAGGAAGTAGGAAGTAGGAAATAGGAAGTAGGAAGTAGGAAGTAGGAAATAGCCAGTATATTCGCTGCTCCCGCTATCTTCGTTCCTTGCTACTTCCTACTACCTGTTCGCTACTTCCTTTCTTTTGCTACTTCCTATTTCCTGTTCGCTACTTCCTGTCTTTCGGCCGGCTTCGGTTAGCCAGAGGGTTAGGGCGGTTAGGAGGATCGCGCCTACTGAGAATTTGAGGGCTATGGGGGCGTGGGTGGGGGAGAGGAAGGCTTCGAGGGTGCCCGCGATGATGAGCAGGGGGATGGTTCCGGAGAGGAGTTGGACGGATTCGAGGCCGGCGAGGGCGAGGGCGGCGCGACGGGTGAGCATGCCGGGGAAGAGGATGCCCGCGGCGAGGCGGAGGCCGGCGGCTCCGGCGATCATGATGCTGGGGAGCTCGAGGGCGCCGTGGGCGGCGACGAAGCTCCAGAGGCTGAGGGCCATGTGGTGCTGGCGGCAAACGACGGCGATGGCTCCGAGCATGAGGCCGTTGTTGAAGAGGGAGTAGAGGGTGAAGAGGCCGGCGGTGATTCCTCCGGCGAAGGTGAGGAAGCAGACCATGATGTTGTTGGTCATGATGCCGGAGGCGGCTTCGGGCTTGATGCTGAGGACGCTGTCGGTCCACATCTTGTGGTGGTCGAGGTTGGCGACGGTCTGGGGGCCGAGGAACATGACACCGAAGTCGGGGCGGACCATGACGATGAGGGCTCCGAGAGCGCCGGCGAGCAGGCTGACGAGCGTGGCGGCGAGGAGGTAGCCGGAGAGGCGACGGAGCAGGCGCGGGTAGCCGTAGGCGAAGAACTGCCAGATGCTGGCGAGGGAGATGCGCTGACCGGAGTAGACGTAGTTGTGGGCTCGGGAGACGAGGCGGTTGAGGTACTGGGCTAAAGCTCGCGAGGAAGGGTCTGCCCGAATGGCGGAGAGGTCGGCGGCGGCCTGGCGGTAGAGCAGGCCGAGGTCGCGGAGATCGGAGGGCGGGAGAGACTTGACGCCACTGGCTTCGACTTGATGGACGAGCGCGTCGAGGCGATTCCAGTTATTCTTGCGAGAATCGATCCATAGGTTAGAGAGCATAGATTCGAGATGAACGAGTATAGAGCTTAGAGAGCCAGGGCGAGAGGTTCGCGGTCATGTCGAGTTTCGAACAGCGAGGCGTTAGCGGGGAACAGTATAAGGGACCGGCTGAGACGCATTATATCGACACGCCGGAGCAGGTAGAGCTGGAGTATAGCGTGGCCGGGATTGGCAGCCGGTTTGTGGCGGCGCTGCTGGATCTGCTGATCGTCGGCGCGTTCTTCACGGCTGAGCTGATTGTGGTGGTGATGATTGGGGCCGCGGCGGCTGCGTCTCCGGCGACCGGCAGGTTGGGTGAGGCGGCGGGCAAATGGTTGACGGCGTTTGTGATCTTTATAAATTTCGCCATCTTCTGGGGATACTTTGCGTTGTTTGAGGCGTATTGGAAGGGCCAGACGCCGGGCAAACGGGTGATGAAGCTGCGGGTGATCAAGGACTCGGGGCGACAGATTACGTTCTTCGAATCGCTGGCGAGGAACCTGGTGCGGGTGGTGGATTACCCGCCGGGCATGTATTTGATTGGGGTGATAACGATGCTGTGCAACAAGCGGAATCAGAGGCTGGGGGACCTGGTGGCTGGGACGCTGGTCGTGCATGAGCGGCTGGATGAGGCGTCGCTGCTGTATCAGGGCGGCTCGACGCTGGTGGCGGCGGAGGCAGCGAACGTGCGGTGGGGGCAGGCGGTGACGGCGATGTTCCCTGCCGACGCGGTGGCGAAGCTGAGCATGCAGGACCTGATGGTGATTGAGACGTTCTTTGCGAGGATGCTGGATCTGCCGATGGAGACTCGTGCTGCGGTGGCGTACCGGATGGCGGCGCAGATGGCGGCGAAGATGGGGGTGACGCTGCCGGAGGGCAATCCGGAGCGGGCGCTGGAGTCGATGGCGTACCAGATGCGGAGTCAAGGGCGGGTGCATTAGAGCTGGATGTTCAGGGAAGGTTAGGGGCGAATGAACGCGTGGGGCGATGGAGGCATCTGAGGTGAGAGAACTCACGGAGCGCTCGGGAGATCTCGATTGCACACGACGGACCATACTCTTAGGGCGACCGATCCACTGGCCCAGCACATCTGGGACCAGGTGGCACAGTCCCCGCTGCGTAGCCTCTGGGACTTTCAGGGCGCGAGTGCAAAGCTGGTGTGGACACGAACGTTCCACGCGATGCTGAGCGATAACCTGCTGTCGCGGGCCGCGGAGATGGGGTACTACTTTCTGTTTGCGCTGTTTCCTACGCTGGTTTGCGCGAGCGCGATCCTGGGTTTGGCGGCTCGGCAAGCTTCACATATTTATGACAGCCTGCTGCATTACCTCGCGCTGATTTTGCCGGGCGGAGCGTACACGATGGTGATCCAGACTTTCAACCAGACGGCAGCCGCATCGACAGGAGGAAAGATTACGCTGGGGCTGGTGGCGGCGCTGTGGTCGGCGTCGGTGGGATTTGCGTCGATTCAGGATGGGATGAACACGGTATACAAGGTGCGGGAGTCGCGACCCTATTGGAAGGCGCGGGGCGCGGCGATCCTGGTGACGCTGCTGCTGTCGGTGATGGTCACGGCGAATCTGGGTGTATTGCTGGGCGGGGACTTCATGGCGCGGCTAGCGGAGGTGCGGATCTGGCACCACGCGCTGGCGGCCAGTACGGCACTCTTGATCCACCTGGTGCAGTGGACAGTCGCAAGTGGATTGCTGTTGTTGCAGTTCGCCACGATCTATTACTTCGGTCCGGATTTGAAGGTGAAGCGCTGGCACTGGCTCACGCCCGGAGCCGTGATCGCGATATCGGGATGGATTTTATCGTCGTTGGGGCTGAGGGTCTATCTGCATTTCTTCGACAGCTTTTCGATCACGTATGGATCGCTGGGCGCGGTGATTGTGTTGCTGACGTGGTTCTATATGACGGGGTTGATGTTGCTGCTGGGGGCGGAGATCAATAGCGAGATCCAGGCGGCCGTGATGGAGAAACAGATGAAAGAACTCGGGGAGATTCCGGCGGAGGTAATGGCGGAACCGGAGGTCGCTGCCAGCTAAAGAGTGCGCCACCTCGTGACGACGGATGCAGTCGCAACGAGGTGGCGCGTGGGTTGGTGTGGATTACTTCACGAGGGGATCGAGGATGGTGTCGAGGCGGTCGGGGACGGCGTCGACGCGCTGGAGTTGGGGATAGCGTTCGCCATCGTGGTAGTTGAGTGAGATGAGTTTGAAGTAGGCCGTGTTTTCGACGATGAGGTCGATGGCAGGACCGCTGCCCTTGGCAGCCTGGATGGCGGCGCGGAGCAGGGCCGGGGTGAAGGCTCGACCGTTGACGGCGATGATCTGGAAGCCGGGAGCGAGGCCTGCCTTGTAGGCGACGCCTCCTACGATGACGTCGCCGAGTGTGCCGGTGGCGTTCACCGTCAGGCCGAGGGAGTAGGTCGCAACGAGGCCGTCGCCCTCCATGAGCTGCGACCAGTAGTTAGGCTTGTCGCTGTAGGTGAGCGTGTATCCGGACAAGGCGTTGATGCCGGCGATCTCGGGGGCATGAAACTCGTTGGAGTCGAGGCGGGTTCGCAGGAAGGTGGCCCAGTCGTTGTGGACGACCGCGTTGAGGCCAGCGACGACGTCTTCAAAGGTGTAGGGCACGACCTTTGGCGGAGTGTTGCCGCCGAGGCCGTGGAAGGCGGCGAGGAAGTCGTTGAGACTCTTCTTGCCGTGGGACTTTTCGCGGATCGTGGCGTCGACTTCGAGCCAGAGGAGATCGCCCTCGCTGTAGTAGTCGGTGTCGCGACGCCAGTTATCGAAGGGGCCACCAGCGGCGTAGAGGACCTGCGCGGCGGTGGCGGTGTCCTGGAGATCGCGCCAGGTGCGGCCGGGGCGAGCGTCGTTGAAGTCGGCTTCGATGGTGGCGAGGCGGTCACGGAAGACGGAGGCGCTCCATATACCGGTGCGCGCGGCGAGAACGTCGCCGAGATAGTTGGTGAGGCCTTCGTAGACCCAGAGCAGGTTGCCCTTCATGGGCTCCTGGTAGTTGGGGGTGGCCAGGCCGGCAGGGCGGCGGTATTTGCCATTCCAGGAGTGGGTGAACTCGTGGGGGAGGAGGTCGCCTTCTTCGGTGAACGAGCCCTCGTCGATGAAGGTCTTCTCGGGGACGCGCTCGTCGGAGGACTGGTGGTGCTCGAGGCCGAAGTGGGCTACCTGATCGGAGAGCGTGACGAGGAAGTGATAGGAGTTGTAGTGGCGCGACTTGTAGAGAGCTCCGGTTTCGCGGACGAGATTGGAGAACTGGTCGATGTGCTGCTGCGAGAGTGCGATGTCCTCGGGGCCGTCGCCGGCGAGGTCGAGGTAGTGCTTCGGGGTGACCTCGGGCGCGAGGTCGATCTCGCGGAACCAGCGGCCGGCGAGGACGGGAGAGTCGATGAGCTGCTCGAGGGAGACGGTTTTGAACGATGTGGGAGAGGCGGCGGCGTCGAGTGCGGTACCGAACTTCCAGCCCTCGGGAATTTTGATGGAGGGTGAAACCATGATGTCGGAGACGTTGGTGTGGGCGATGTCGCCGTTGAGGGGATAGACGAGGACGGTGTTCCAGCTAAGGAGCGCAAGGTTGGCGCTGGTGGAGCCTCCGGCGGTGAACTGTCCGCCAGAGGTGGCGAGGAAGTCCATCTTGACGTTGAGCTGCGTGGTGTTGGGGGGAACGGTGATGTGGTAGCGGTACATGTCGACGAGGTCGCGCTCCCACTTGACGGGGGCGCCGGAGGGGGTGGTGATGATGAAGCCGGCCTGGTTGATGATGGGGCCGGTGGGGCCGTGCTCGCCGGGGATCCACTCGGGGTAGACGAGGGTTAGGGGGCCGGGCTGGACGGGGATGGTTTCGGTGGCGTGCAGGATCTTGCGCGGCGCATCGGTGAGGTCTACGGAGAGGGTGATGGGCGCGGCTTCCACCCCAGCGTGCAAAGAACGCCCGCCGGGAACCCCGGTTTGGGCGCTGAGGGAGAGCGTGGCGGCACAGAGTGCGGCCAGCGGAAGAAGGCGAAACAGCGACATGCGGGGAGCTCCTGGAAGCGAGTTCATGGTGGGATTCAGTGTACTTGAGCGGGTCGGTTTGGTGGCCGGAGACGATATTCCGGCACCGGCTATTCCGCGTCAACGATTCAGCATCTAATCTGCGCAGGCGGCTGCTCGAGGGATTCGCAGCCCCCCGAAGGAGAACGCCATGGCAGTGATCAAGACCCCCCTTGCACCGGATAGCGCCGCAGAGTTGCATGACCTGATCGGCGAGGATGCTACAGCAATGTTTGAGAACGATCCAAAGTTCATCGACTCGGACCCAACTTCCGGGGCCTCGAGCGAGAATGTCTTGGTGCAGCGCGACACCGACGACACCGAGGACAGTGAGGACGAAGAGGAAGAGGAACTTGACGAGGAGGATGAAGAGTTCGACGAAGAGGAGGAGGACGAAGAAGAGGAGGATGAAGACGAGGATGAAGAGGAAGATGTGGATGAAGATGAGGATGACTTTGACTCAGACGAGGAGGAAGAAGGGGTTGGAGCGATCGCGATACTGGCGACAGGGTCAACCAACTTGCGGGGCCCGGTCGTGAATGGGAATACGTCCGTGGAATCAGAGTTGGAGGAAGACGATGACGCTGGCGATGCGACGGTGGATCAGGATGAGTACGTGATTGAGGGTGGCGATGATGGATCGGGCGGCAGTGATAGCCCGCAGATCGATCGTGCAATTGACGCGGCACTTCGTATGAGCGCCCTGGTGGCCGTCACGTCGCAGTATGCTGCAAGCGTCTAGGAAGAGCACCGGGCGTGCAACGTGGAAATGAACGCCACGATCAAAAACAAGGCTTCGCCGTCAAAATTGCGGCAGTCCGCACGGAACTTCCATAGACTATGGAGTAGTGTGAATTGGGGAGATTTAGACAAGCGTGAGCGAGACAAAGAGACAACGGTCACTGGCAAAGGGATTGCTGGCGGGATTGATCGCCGGGTTGGTAGCGACGGCAGCGAAGTCGGTCGCAGAAAAGCTGTATCCGCCACACGTGGATGGGGAACCGGAACCGCCAGAGATTCTGGCGGAAGAGATTGCGGGACATGCGCTGGACAAGTCCACGAGTGCGGTGGCCAGCGAGGCCATTCATTGGGGATTCGGTGCAGCCGTGGGAGCGGCTTACGGGGCGCTGGCGGAGTACTATCCGGCGGCAACAGACAAAGAGGGCGCAACGTTTGGGCTTGCCCTGATGACGCTGACCCATGAAACGGCGCTGCCCGCCATGGGACTGGCGGCGGAGGTAGAAGATCAGTCGCCTCGCGAGCAGACCAGTGAGGCGGCATCGCACCTGCTGTACGGGGTGGTGGCAGAGCGCGTGCGCAGCTTCGTTCGTGGCCTGCTGGGGTAGCGAATTAAGCGGTAATTTTCGGTGCTGCGAAGAGAAGAACGGCAATCGTTCATAGGATGACAGGAGTACTTTTTTTCGGCTGCGCGGGCAGTTTTGCACGGCTAAACTCGTCTTTGCGCGCATTTGACTCGCGCCGAAGGATGGAACTGGGTGAACATACTCCGCACTTCCAAAAGAGAGAAGCAACCGAAACGAGTCGTCATTGTTGGAGCAGGGCCCGGCGGGCTGGCGACGGCGATGTTGCTGGCTCGCTCGGGGGTCCAGGTAACGATCGTCGAGAAGCAAGCCCGCGTGGGCGGACGCACGGCGACGCTCGAGCAGGATGGCTATAAGTTCGACATTGGGCCGACGTTTTTTCTGTATCCGAGAGTGCTGAAGGAGATCTTTGCGGACGCGGGTTATGACCTGGGCCGTGAGGTCCCGATGAAGCGGCTCGATCCGCAGTACAGGCTGGTGTTCGGAGATGGCGGACAGATTGACGCGACGGCGGACATCGAACGGATGGAGCAGCAGATCGCAGCGATTTCTCCGCAGGATGCCGTGGAGTTCAAAAATTTTCTGGCGCACAACCGCAAGAAGCTGGCGAGCTTCATGCCGGTGCTGGAGACGCCGTTTGAAAAGTGGAGCGACCTGCTGAAGCCGGAGATGTTGAAACTGCTGCCGCTGATGAAGCCGTGGCTCTCGCTGGATGGAGACCTGCGTACTCACTTCAAAGATGAACGGATACGGCTGGGCTTCAGCTTCCAGTCAAAGTACCTGGGCATGAGTCCGTTCCGCTGCCCTTCCCTGTTCTCGATCCTCTCGTTCCTGGAGTATGAGCACGGAGTATTTCACCCGATCGGCGGATGCGGTGCGGTGACGGCGGCGATGGCTCGCATTGCGAAGGAGATGGGCGTTGAGGTGCTCACTGAAGAGCCGGTCGAGGAAGTTTTGATCGACGGCGGAATGGGCGAGGGTGGACGAGGGAAAGTCGTGGGTGTTCGGACGTCGAAGCGTCGGCTGCAGGCTGATGCCGTGGTGGTGAATGCGGACTTTGCGGATGCGATGCGCAAGCTGGTGCCGGGCAGGCATCGTCGCAAATGGAGCGACAAGAAGATTGCCAGCAAGACGTACTCGTGCTCGACGTTCATGATGTATCTGGGCATCGACGGCCGCTATGACGATGTGGCGCATCATACGATTTATCTCGCGGAGAACTATAAGCAGAACCTTCGCGATATCGAGGAGACACATCGGCTATCGGAGAATCCTTCGTTCTATGTGCAGAATGCATCGGTGACCGATCCGACGCTTGCGCCAGCGGGTCAATCGACGTTGTATGTGCTGCTTCCGGTGACGCATGAGAGCGAGCATGTGAGCTGGTCGCGAGAGACTGCACGGTTCCGCGACCTGGCGATCCAGCAGATGGAGCGGATTGGGATTAAGGATGTTGAACGCAGGATTCGGACCGAGAAGATCATCACGCCGCGAGGCTGGAGGGATGAGTTTGGGCTGTTCAAGGGCGCGACGTTTTCGATGAAGCACTCGCTGGATCAGATGCTGCACCTGCGGCCGCATAACCGGTTTGAAGACGTCGACGGCATGTATCTGACGGGGGGCGGAACGCATCCTGGATCGGGTCTGCCGGTCATATTCCAGTCGGCGCGGATCAGCTCGCGGCTGCTGCTGGAGGATATGGGAATTGAGCCGCAGTGGGCGACGTCGCCAGAGGTTGTGATGGAAAATAATATGATGCAGGTTGCGTCATGAAATCCGTTGCGGCGGAGCGGAAGAGCGCGCCGAAGATGGCTTCGGCATGCTCCGGGGTGTTGGGAAGTTGTGGCTTTACGGAAGCCGTAACAACTGCTGACGTGCAGTCAAGATGGGCAACGACACCGCTGGCAGAGCGGTTGCGGGTGGTGCGAGAGGCTCGGCAACGCATGGCCGCGCGGGCGGAGGAGTTTGCTGCTGCAATATCGCCTCAGTTGTCGCGGACGAAGGCTGACACGCTGGTGACTGAGCTTCTGCCGCTGCTGGCTGCATGCAAGTTTCTGGAACGTGAGGCGAAGCATATTCTCGCACCGCGAAGACTCGGGCGCAGGGGTCGGCCGGTGTGGATGAGTGGCGTGGTGGCGGAGATTCATCGCGAGCCACTGGGGCATGTATTGCTCATTGGGCCGTCAAATTTTCCGCTGTTTCTTCCGGGCGTGCAGGCTCTTCAAGCGTTGGTTGCGGGGAACACTGTGACGTGGAAGCCCGGAAGTGGCGGGGGCGCCGTCGCGCAACTGGTTGCAGCCGTACTGCATGAGGCTGGGCTGCCGACGGGAGTGCTGACGGTGACGGAGGAGAGTGTCGAGGCCGCACAGAGTGCTCTCGCGGCGATGCCGGACAAGGTGATATTCACCGGGTCGTCGAAGAGTGGGCAGAGTGTTCTGGCGGAGCTGGCCAAGTCTTCAACTCCCGCGGTGGTCGAGCTTTCAGGCGCGGATGCCTTGGTGGTGACGCCGTCTGCGGATTTGTCGAAGGTCGCGAAGGCTGTAGCGTTTGGGCTGCGGTTGAATGGCGGGGCGGTGTGCATGTCTCCGCGGAGGCTGCTTGCTACGCAAACCACGATGACGGTTTTGCGGCCGCTGCTCGATGCTGAGTTGGCAAAGGTTCCGGCAGTCGCGCTCGCTGTGACGACGGCGGCGCGGCTGCATGAAATGCTGGGGGAGGCAGTGAATTCCGGCGCGGTGTTGCGGGGCGCGTTTGAGCCACAGGCACAGAGGCCGCTGCTGGTCGATCATGCGACGCCGGACATGTCGATCACACGCTGCGATATATTCGCGCCGGTGCTTTCGCTGATGGCTGTGGAGTCGATGCTGCATGTGCCGGAGATGTATGCGCGGTGCCCGTATGCGCTCGCAGTCTCGATCCTCTGTGGCAAGGCCGAAGAGAAGAAGGCGCGGGTATTGGCGAGCATCTTGAAGGCTGGTACGGTGCTGATCAACGATGTGATTGCCGCGACGGCTGATCCTCGCGTGCCCTTTGGAGGCCGCGGAGAGAGTGGCTACGGCGTTACGCGCGGCGCTGAAGGGCTGCTTGAAATGACTGCAGTGAAGACGATTCTGATCCGGCGCGGCGGTGCGATGTGGCATCTGGACGCGACTCGCGAGGAAGATACGCAGATGTTCGCGGCACTGATCGGAGCCATGCACGGCAAGGGCCTGGCGACGCGGTGGGCAGCGCTGAAGCGGCTGATGAAGTCTGCGCGGCATTAAGTTTGGGATTCAGAAAATAGACAAAGCAATAGCAGGAGAAAGTATGCATGTTGGTGTGATTGGGTCGGGATTGGCGGGGCTGTCGGCGGCTTGTACGCTGGCTGCGCGGGGGCATCAGGTTGAGGTATTCGAGAAGAATTCGTGGCTTGGCGGGAAAGCTGCACAGCTGCGCGAGCAGGGCTTTCGCTTTGACATGGGGCCGACGATTTTGATTCAGCCCTCGGTACTGCGGAAGCTTTTCGCAGAGGCTGGCAAGAAGCTTGAGGACTACGTCGACATGGTGCGGCTTGATCCACAGTGGCGTTGCTTCTTCGAGGATGGAGCGACGATTGATCTGCTTGATGATATGGGCAAGATGTCGGCGGACCTGGAAACGCGCTTCCCCGGCATGGGTGCGAAGTATAAGCAGTTGATGGATCTGTCAGAAGAGTTGCATACCATCAGCGACAAGTTCTTTTTCTGGAAGTCGGTTGGGTCGATCAAGGACACGTTCGACGTGGGCGGCGCGTTCGACATCAAGGTGCTGCGCGATGTGCTGAAGATGCGCATGGGGAAGACTGTAGCGGGCACCATTCGTGAGTTTATTGCTGAGCCGAATACGGCGCAGATGCTGGACCACATGGTGCAGTATGTCGGGTCGTCGCCGGATGCGTCGCCTGCGATCCTGACGGCGATCGGCCACATGCAGATGCAGGAAGGAATCTGGTATCCGATGGGCGGGACGCGGGCGGTACCGGAGGCGCTGGTGAAGCTCGCGACGGAGTTCGGGGTGACCTTCCACGTCAGTACGGATGTCGCGAAGATTCTCACCGCGAACGACAAGCATCAGGCTGTGACGGGGCTTGTAACGACGGACGGGACGGCGTACGAGTTCGACGCCATCGTCAGCAATGAAGATGCCGTTCGGACGCATCGCGAGTTGCTGGCGAAGACGGCCGCGGCGAAGGAGTTTGAGCACAAGCGGAATTATGAGCCGGCCTGCTCGGGCGTGGTGCTGTACCTGGGACTGAAGAAGCGGTACGAGCATCTGGCGCATCACGACTTCGTGTTCTCGCGCGATCCGGAGGAGGAGTTCCACCACATCTATGATTTGGGCGAGCCTGCACCGGACCCTACGTGCTACCTCGCGTGCACGGCGAGGAGCGATCCGGCGAGTGCGCCGGAGGGCGGCGAAGCGATGTATGTGCTGGTGCATACACCGTATCTGCGGCCACATCATGATTGGTCGAAGATGTTCCCGGCGTACCGGCAGGTGATCCTCGACAAGCTGAAGCGGACGGCGGGTTGCGAGGATATTGAAGAGCGGATCGTCTTCGAACATGCGCTGACGCCGCAGGATATTCATGATCGCTATCGCGTGCTGAATGGAGCGATCTACGGAATTTCCTCGCATGGACGATTCATGGGCGCGTTCAAACCGGCGAATCGGAGCAGCGATGTGGATGGCCTTTATCTCGCGGGTGGCGCAGCGCATCCCGGACCGGGAATGCCGATGGTGATGATGTCGGGGTGGATTGCTGCGGATTCACTTGACGCAGACGCGAAGAATGCGGACTCGCGCCTGATGCGCAGCAAGGTTGCAGTGCACGCGGCGTAGAGATGATCGAGCAGGAACAGGATCGAAGTGCCACAATGAGCTATGTCCGCTGAACTGAACTCTCGTGAAGTTCCGCCGATTTCGGCCATGATGTTGCGCTTCTTTGAGCGCATCGTGCGGGCGTATTTTCGTCGGCATTTTCGGGCGGTGATGGTGCAGCATGCGGAACGGTTCACAGCGATGGAGGGGCCGCTGATTGTGTATGCGAATCACTCGTCGTGGTGGGACCCGATGGTGTCGATTCTGCTGGCGCAGATGTTGTTGCCGGGGCTCGGGCACTATGCTCCGATGGATGCGTCGGCGCTGAAGCGTTATCCGATTCTGGGTAAGATCGGAATCTTTCCGGTGGAGATGTCGTCGGCTCGCGGTGCGGCACAATTTCTGAGGACCTCGAAGGCGATTCTTGAAAGCGGTGGCGTTGTTTGGATTACGCCGCAGGGACGGTTTGTCGATCCACGAGAGTTCCCTTTGGCGTTCAAGCCGGGGCTGGGTGCGCTGGCGGTTCGTGCTGGCGATGTGACGCTGTTACCCTTGGCGATCGAGTACAGCTTCTGGGATGAGCGGCTGCCCGAGACGCTGCTGCGGTTTGGCGATCCCCTGCGAATTGAACCTGGCTGTAGCGCGGAAACTGCGACGCAGCGGTTGGAGGCGGCGCTGGCGGCGGTGATGCAGGATTTGAAGACTGCTGCGATCGCTCGGGATGCGAGCGCATTTCGCGTGTTGTTGAGTGGGTCGCGCGGCACGGGTGGATTTTATGGTCTGGGTCGTCGGATGCGGGCGTTGTTCACAAGAAAGCCGGTGCAGCTCGATCACACGGAGCGTTCGGAGATTACGACTGCGAAGGATAAGTCTTGAGCCGCAGGACCGTGGGAGAATAGCCAGCGATGATCCTCATTACGATTGTCGGCGTTTTGTTGGTCTGCGCTGCCGTACCGGCGACTTTGTTCGTCGTCAATCTGCGACGATATTGTGCGCCGAGGGTTGAAACTGCGAGCGGCTTGCGTATTGCCGTGCTCATTCCGGCGCGTGACGAGGAGAGGAACATCCTTGCATGCGTGGAGAGCGTTCTCGCGAGTCGCGGGGTCGAGATTGAAGTGCTGGTGCTCGACGATGCATCGACGGATCGGACTGCAGCGATCGTGCGAGAGATCGCGCTGGGCGATGCGCGCGTGCGGCTTGTAGCGACACAGAGTTTACCGGCTGGATGGAACGGGAAACAGCGTGCGTGCTGGCTGCTCGCGCAGGAGACGACTGCCCCGTTGCTGCTTTTTCTCGACGCCGATGTGAGGATCATGCCGGACGCGCTGGAGCGTTGCAGCGCGGAGATGCAGGCTAGTGGTGTCGCGCTCCTCTCGGGGTTTCCGCGACAGATTACGGTTGGATGGATGGAACAGTTGCTGCTACCGCTGATTCATTTTGTGCTGCTGGGATTTCTTCCGATGGGCCGGATGCGCGCGTCTACCAAGGCCAGTTATGCGGCGGGGTGCGGGCAGTTTTTTCTGGTGAACCGGCGGGCGTATTTTGAGAGTGGCGGGCATGAGGCGATCCGCAAGACTCGTCATGATGGGTTGCGGCTGCCGCAGGCGTTTCGGAGGCATGGTTTTCGGACGGATATTGTGGACCTGACTGACTTCGCTGCAGTGAGGATGTATGACTCGGCGGGCGCGGTTTGGATGGGTCTCGCAAAGAATGCTACCGAGGGTCTCGGTGCACCGGCGCGCATTGTGCCGCTGACGATTCTGCTGTTGTTGGGGCAGGTGTTGCCGGTGATGGCTGCGGCGCTTTGGCTGGCGTTTTGGGTAAGCAGTCAGGTGGTTGGCGCGACGTTCGATGATCCGCGGATGGCTGCGACTGTGAGCGTGCTGCTAGCGCTGGCGGTGGTCGCGGTTTATCTACCGAGGATGCTGGCGGTGCGGCGATTCAAGCAGCCGCCGCTGTCGGCGCTGCTGCATCCGGTGGGAATTATTTTGCTGTTGGTGGTGCAGTGGTATGCGCTGACGAAGCAGGTGATCGGTCGACCGGTCGCGTGGCGGGCTCGTGCGTATGCGAGTGGAACGGGCGAAGAGGTTGGTGAAACGCAGAAAGATTTCCGCGGCTAGACTCCCTTTTTGCGCGGCTCCCAGATGTACTTGTGGATCTGCAGGCTGAGGCGTGCGGGCAGGCCGTCGGCTAGCATCCATTCGACGAGGAGGCGGGGGTCGAGGGCGCAATTTTCTGTGGAGCGTTGCTCGCTTGGGGCTTTGAGGAATGCGGGCGAGAGCAGGATGTCGCCGCAACGGACGGCGAGGCCGTTGGCTTGGATGAAGTCGCGGGCGAACTCGTAGTCGGCGCGATCGGTGAGGACGAATTTTACTTCGTCGTTGGGCGTGAGCGCGTCGAGGTTTTCCATGCGGAAGGTATTCGCAGCAGATCCAGCGCCGGGACACTTTACGTCGATGATCTTGTGGACGGCGCGGGGCACGCCTCCGAGGGGGCGCTCTCCGCTGGTTTCGATCATGAGCGTGTAGTTTTTGGTGAGCAGGCGATCCATGAGCGGAAGGAGTTCGCGGGCCTGCAGCATGGGTTCTCCGCCGGTGAACTCGATCAGGCGGCAGGGCTCCAGGGCCTCGATCTGCGCGATGATTTCGTCGTCGGTGAAGGGCTTGCCGCCGGTGAAGGTGTACTCGGAATCGCACCAGGAGCAGCGCAGGTTGCAGCCCGCGAGCCGCACGAAGATGCATGGAACTCCGGCGAAAGAGCTTTCTCCCTGCACCGATTTGTACAGCTCAATAAGGTGCATGCTACTTCCCTGCTTCTGGCTCGTAGTATCGCGCAAAACTGGTGTCAGTCTCGTAGAGGGTGCAGTCCTTGACGCGAACCCGGCCTGAAGTCATCTCGGTCAATTGCGTCGCAGTTTTCTGGTAGAAATAGCGGGCGAGATTTTCCGCGGAAGGATTCAATGTTGTAAAGGGCTCGAGGTCGTTGATCATCTGGTGATCGAGATAATCTACTGTCGGGCGAAGGACTTGCTTGAGCAGCTTGAAGTCCAGCAGGAGGCCGGCGTCGTCGAGCTCTTCGCCGATGAGCGTGACGAGCACGCGATAGTTGTGGCCATGCGGATTTTCGCACTTGCCGCGGTAGTTGCGAAGGTAGTGGCCTGAAGAGAAACCGGCCTGTACCGTGACTTCAAACATGGTGGGTGAGACTCCAATCGGCGACGCTTTGGCGCCATCTCTCATTCTACCGGGGAAGGCTGCGCTTCAGGGGCGAACCTCTACTCGGAGCGGCGACGGCGCTTCTCCTGGCGTTCGATGGTGTGGCGGCGTTCGGCCTGCTCGAAGAGGGAGCTGAAGATGCCGAGCAGCGTCACAATCAGAGCGACGCACAACAGCGCGATGCTGGTCATGCGCCAGAGGGAGGCGTCGCCGGGAGAGCCGGGCTGCTGGGCGATGTTGGTGAACGAGAGCACGATGGAGAGCAGCGAAAGTGCTCCGAGTGTGGCGGCGAGGATGTAGAGGTTGCGTCCCATGATGATGAAGCCGTGCAGGTTAAGCATAGCGCGGATCGAGCGCGGTGCCGCTTGACGACGACATCCAGCGTTCGATCCGACGAAAACCGAAAGACCAGTCAGCTTCGTGCGGGATCACTGCTCCTTTTCGAGTTCGACAACGAGGACTTCGAGGGGGCTGGTGCCGACGTTGACGTCGGAGTGCATGGCTCCGGGAGGCATCGCTGGGAGCCAGTAGGCGTGGTTCTGTTTCCAGACGTGGCCGTCATGGGTTCCCGCGGAGCCGACGATATCCATGGTGCCGTCGGTGAGAGCGATGAGGACGCGGGGGTGGTCGTGGCGATGCATTGCGAGGGGCTGATGCGGGAGAACGCTGGTCTTCCAAACCTTGACGTCTTCATTCTGGAACTGATCTTCGCGATGGGTCTGCATGGCGGTGGTCTGAGCGCGGACGGCGGCGAAGAGGCCGAGTGAGAACGCAGCAAGGGCGAGAGCACGGTTGAGCGAAAGGCGCATGGGAGAGGTCTCCTGGAGAGTATTGGGCCCGAGGACAACCTATTTTAGCGTGACGTGGGGAGCTATTTAGGGGCCTTCTCGAAGAAGCGTTCGACTTCGGTGATGTCGTCGGTGCGGCGGTAGGGGGGGAGGGAGTCGAGGAAGGTTGCGCCGTAGCGGGTGGAGCGGATACGGGGGTCGAGGAGCATGAGGACCCCGCGGTCGGAGAGCGAGCGGATGAGGCGGCCGAAACCCTGCTTGAGGGCAATGACGGCCTGGGGGACCTGGAGGTCGTTGAAGGCGTTGCCTCCGGCGGCGGTGATGGCGTCGGTGCGGGCCTTCATGATGGGGTCGGAGGGGACGGCAAAGGGGAGCTTGTCGATGATGACGCAGCTGAGCTGCTCGCCCTGGACGTCAATGCCCTGCCAGAATGAGCTGGTGCCGAAGAGGACAGCGTTGGGGGTTTCGCGGAACTGCTGGAGCAGGATATGGCGCGGCGCGGAGCCTTGCATGAGTAACGGGTAGGGCAGTTGGGTGAGCAGGCGGTCGTGGAGCTCGCGCATCTGGGCGTGGCTGGTGAAGAGACAGAAGGCGCGGCCGCGGGTGATCTCGAGGACGCGGCGAATTCGCTCTGCGGCCTGAGGTAAGAAGTTGGGGTCGCGGGGTGGGGGCATCGAGGGCGGCAGGTAGAGGAGAGCCTGCTTCGCGTAGTCGAAATGGCTGGGGACGACGAGCTCTTTGGGGAAGGGAATGCCGAGGCGCTTCTTGAGGTGATCGAAGCTGGGGGTGCCGTCCTGGGCGGCGACGGTGAGCGTGGCGGAGGTGAGGATGACGCTTGGATAGTGCGTGAAGAGGGTTTCGGCGAGGAGGGTGGAGACGTCGATGGGCGTGGCCAGCAGGTGGGTGCTGAAGGCTTGCGGCGAAGGAGCGGCGAGGTCGCGGGCGGTGCGGGCAGCGTTGCGCAGGCCGCTGGTGGCGCGGCGTTCGATCCAGAAGACAGTGTTGGGGTCATCGGATTCGAGGAGGAATTTGAGGTGGTTGCGGATGTCGGCGGCTCGCTTGCGCAGGCCCGCAGCTTCTTCGACTTCGCGTACGCGTTCGAGCTCGCCTTCGAGGCGCTGCAGGGCGTTCGATGCGCCGAGATAGGCGTCGCCACGCGCTTCGAGGAAGTCGGCGCGGTCGATGAACTCGAGGCGGCCGAGGTCCGAGGGTCCCACGGGTAGAGAGGCGAAGAACAGCTTTGCACGCTCGCGAACCGTCTGCGTGGCACTTTCGATGGCGCTGGTGCTGACACCCTTGGCGCGGAGCATGGACTCGGTGTCGCGGGCGAGTTCCTCAAAGCGGGCGTTCGAAAGAGCGACGCCGAAGTACTGGCTGGCGATGTCTTCAAGCTCGTGCGCTTCGTCGAAGATGACGGCAGCGGCTTCGGGGAGGATTCCGGCGTCGGGGGCTCCAGCGGCCTGTTGCTTGATGGAGAGATCGGCGAAGAACAGGTGGTGGTTGACGATGACGATGTCGGATTCGAGAGCCTTGCGACGCATGGAGGTGATGAAACACTGCTCCCAGTTGGGGCAGGTCTGGCCGAGGCAGACCTCGCTGCGGGCGTCGAGCTTGTGCCATAGCGAAGAGTTTTCGGGGAGGTCGTCGACCTCGGCGCGGTCACCGGTTTCGGTGGTTTGTTCCCACTTCAGGATCGATTGGAATTGCGAGATTTCGTCGAGGCCGGAGAGTAGCGGGCTGTCGCGAAGGGCGTAGAGCTTTTGCTTGCAGACGTAGTTGGCGCGACCCTTCATGTAACAGACCTTGAGGGGGCCGAGGAGCGTTTCGAGGAACGGGATGTCCTTGAAATAGAGCTGTTCCTGGAGGTTTTTGGTGCCTGTTGAGATGATGATGCGCTGCTTCTGCTCGCGTGCGCGGCGCAGGGCCGGGAGCAGGTAGGCGAGGGTTTTGCCTGTTCCAGTGCCCGCTTCGACGATCAGATTGCGGCGGTCGGCGAAACATTGCTCGATTTCTTTGGCCATGGCGTACTGGCCGGCGCGATGTTCGAATGCGAGGGACGAGTTGGCGAGAATTCCTCCGGGATGGAAGAAGTCGTAGAGGGTTGGCAGCTTCTGGTTGGGCAGAGCTCCGTTGAGTACGGTGAGTGGGGTTGCGGGTGGCATCAGACTACGTTGATGATATCCGCCGTTTGTTCGCCGTGCGGCCTGCTACGCGTGCGACCATAAAAGAGACAGAGGTTTCGAGAGATGGCACCAAAGCGCACGGAGAAGAAACGGCTAGGCAAAAAGCATCGGCAGGCGAGTACCCGGCCGAAGCTCGGGAGGACCGCGCCGCGCGGTACGGCGACGACCGGAGCGGTTTCGCCGAAGAAGCGCAAGGAGCTTGCGGCGAAGAAGGCTGCGGCGGTAAAAGCTGCGAAGACGCCGACGAAGAGTCCGGAACGTGAGCGGAGCATTGTGATTCGCAATCGCGACGAAGCTGGAACGCGTGGCTTTGCGAGCGAGCAGGAGATGCCTGCGCGGGACGAGCGGAAGAAGCGGAAGGATTCCGTTGCGGGCGGAGCTGGAAGCCGGCATGAAGAGCGCGCGTGGAGCGAGGCGGAATCGATCGCGGCTCAGATTACCCTTGCAACCGACTCGGTGCATCGTGAGCCGACGCGGCTGCCACTTGTTGCCATCTGCGGACGACCGAATGTCGGCAAATCAACGCTTTTTAATCGGCTGACGCAGACTCGGCGGTCGATTGTTGGCGACGAGCCGGGAATCACGCGCGACCGCATCTATGGCGATGTGGAGTGGGGTGGCCGCGATGTTCGGCTGGTGGATACGGGCGGCGTTGTGCCCGATGATGAAGCGCTGATCCCGTCTGAGATTTTTCGGCAGGCTAAGGTTGGGCTGGAAGAGGCGGACGCGATCATTATGGTGGTCGACGGACGAACGGAGTTGGCGTCGCCGGATGTTGAACTCGCAAGGCTGCTGCTGCGTGGCGGCAAGCCGATTTTTCTGGCGGTGAACAAGATGGATACGCCGGAGATGTATGCTGCAGCGGAGAACTTCCGGCAGCTGGGATTCAGGAATGTGTGCCCGATCTCAGCCGAACACGGCTCAGGCATTGGCGATTTGCTGGATGAGGTGTGGGCTGCGCTGCCGCCGGAGTTCGTCGCCGAAGAGCCGGAAGAGCACTTCGAAGGCCTGGAAGAGGAAATCGAAGAGGACATGGATGGCGGTGGCGACCCGCTGCCTGGTCCGCAGACTCCTCCCGAGGAAGTGTCCACGGGGCGCAGGCTGCGCTCGCACGGGGAGCACATCGCGCGCGAGACCAAGATCGCTATTATCGGGCGGCCGAATGTGGGCAAGAGCACGCTGTTGAACGCGCTGACCGGGAGTGATCGGGCGATTGTGTCGCCTATCGCCGGCACGACGCGGGATGCGGTGGATGAGGTCGTCGAACGCGATGGTCACAGCTTCCGATTTATTGACACTGCGGGAATTCGGCGCAAGGGCAAGACCAAGCTGATGGCGGAGAAGCTGTCGGTGATTATGAGCCGCAAACATCTTGAGGCAGCGGACGTATCGTTGCTGGTGATTGATGCGGCGGAGGGCGTGGCGGCAGCCGATGCGAATATCGGGGGCTATGCGCATGAGAGCGGCCGCAGCGTCATTATCCTGATCAACAAGTGGGACCTGATGACTGAGGTTGGGCCCGATGGTATGCGGTTGTTCGATGGCCAGCCACCAGCGGATAAGAAGCTCTACGAGCAGCAGGTTCGTGATTCGCTGAAGTACCTCGAATATGCTCCGCTGCTGTTTGTTTCGGCGTCAGAATCGAAGGGTATTGAAGAGGTGTTCAAGAAGGTTGAGCTGGTGTCTCGTGAGCGACGCAAGCGAGTGTCTACGGGCGCGATGAACCGCTTCCTCGACAAGATCGACTTCCAGCGCGCCAGCGTGCCGATGAACCGGCGCGTGAAGATTTATTACATGACGCAGGCGGCGGTTGCGCCACCGACATTCGTGCTCTTCACCGACCGCGACGTGAAGCTGCACTTCAGCTACGAGCGGTTCCTTGCGAATGAGATCCGCGACACGTTCAAGTTCATCGGCAGCCCGATCTGGTTCAAGGTGAGAGCGAGGAACAAGAAGAAGGCGGAGTAGCCCGGCAATTACAGACTGCTTGCGGCAAGCCACTCGTCCCATGCATCCAGAGCGCGTTCGCACTGGATGCGGTGGCGCTCCTTCTTGTCGCGAATCTTTTTGCGCAGCTCTTCTTCGAGCGGCACGAGGAGGTCGAAAGTGATGTTCGCGGGCTGGAACTTCTTGTGGTCCGCGTGGGTGATGTAGTGGATCAGCGAGCCGTTGCCGGTGATGCGCGGAGCAGGCATTGGATTCTCCCCGTGAGCCAACGCGGCTGCGTACCGGCCCGCTAGCAGACCACTCGCAATCGACTCCGTATAGCCCTCGACTCCGGACAACTGACCCGCAATCAAGATGCCTGGGTGGGCGCGGAGTTGCAGTGTTTCGGTGAGCAGCGACGGTGCGTGGATGTAGGTGTTGCGGTGAATCTGACCGTAGCGCAGAAAGGTCGCGTGCTCGAGTCCCGGGATCAGACGCAGCACACGCGCCTGCTCGCCAAACTTCAGGTGGTTCTGGAAGCCGACGAGGTTGTAGCTGTCGGCGCGCAGGTTTTCCTGACGCAATTGCACCGCCGCGTAGGGCCAGCGGCCGGTCTTCGGATTGGTCAGGCCTGCGGGTTTCATCGGGCCAAATCGCAGGGTGTCGCGACCTCGCCGGGCCGTCTCTTCGATGGGCAAACAGCCTTCGAAGTAATTCATTGTGACGGGAGCGGCAGTGGCAGAACCGTCTGCGGGCAACGCCTCCCAGGCCTTCGCCTCGACCGTCTCAGCCGCTGTTAGCGCGTCCATGAAGGTTTCGTACTCTTCTTTTGTGAAGGGGCAATTGATATAGTCGGCGGTGCCCTTGTCCCAGCGCGCGGCGAAGTAGACCTTCTCCATATCGATGGAGCTCGCATCGACGATGGGAGAGATGCTGTCATAGAAGGCGAGTTGCTCTTCGCCGGTAAGCCTCTGCAACTCAGCCGCGAGGGGAGAGCTGGTCAGCGGCCCGCTTGCGAGGATGGTGATGGTGTCGGCGTCTGTCTCGTCGAGATGCGTGACCTCTTCGCGCCGCACGTCAATCTTCGGATGCGCGGCGATGAGCTCCGCGACCCGCCGCGAGAACTCTATGCGGTCCACAGCGAGGGCATGGCCTGCGGGAACGGCGCTCGCGTCCGCGGCTTGCAGAAGGAACGAGCCAGCGCGGCGCATCTCCTGTTTGAGCAGCCAGGGCGCGGTGTTTTCGCTCTCGCTCTTGAGCGAGTTCGAGCAGACGAGCTCGGCGAAATCCGATGTCTGATGCGCCTCAGTGGAGCGCACCGGCCGCATCTCCGACAGCACCACATCACAACCGAAGCTTGCGGCTTGTAGCGCCGCCTCAGGGCCCGCAAGCCCACCGCCAATTACGTGAATCGTCTTCATCTCTGCTTAGGATACGTTTTTATCGTGAATCGCGAGCAGGACGATCCTTCGCAGCGAGCGCCTTCAGCGGCTCATCCGCAAGACGCATGATGCTCCACTCCGTCAACCGCTTCGCACCAACGCGTTCATAGACCGCGATGGCAGGCTCATTCCAGTTGAGCACGTCCCACTCCAGGCGAGGACAGCCTTGATCCACGGCGATGCGTGCAAGCCTTGCGAGCAGCGCCTTTCCGATGCCATGGCCACGCAGCGCAGGAGTCACGTAGATGTCTTCGAGGCGAATGCCGTGATGGCCGCGCCACGTCGAGTAGGTGGTGAAATAGAGAGCAAAGCCAGCCGGCGCTCCGTCGTACTCGGCGATGAGCGAGGTGAATCGTGCGGGCTCTCCCCAGCCATCGCGGAGCAGATCAGCCTCGGTGGCGACGACGGCGTCGGGTTCGCGTTCGTAGGTCGCTAGTTCGCGGATGAAGCCGAGGATGGTTGCCGCGTCGCGGGGCATTGCGGGTCGTATGTTGAGTATGGTTTCGTTCATAGGAATTGAAGGCTAGTGCGTTGTTCCGGAGCCATCTTTCGACGCGGGATTGAGCGGGATCTCGAAGCTGTCGAGGGCCTTGTTGCTTTCCGCGAAGCGGACCTTGCGGAGTTCGAGGGTGGCATTTTTTAGCACCGGGGGAGTGAGTCCCTGCATGTCGTAGAAGAGGTATCCGGCAACCGTCGTGTGCGGCTTGACGGTGGTTGTCTGAAAGCCGAAATCGTTTTCGTCATCGACGATTTTCTTGTCGACGTTGTGATGCACCGTGATGGGCGGCAGCGGCATAGGCAGAGGAATCTTCGTGCCCTTTGCTGACCCGAGGGTAATCATACGGCGTTGTAGATCGTCATCGGTCGCCGCAGGAACGACCGTATTGTCGCCTGCGATGAAGTGGATGCGGGCGTCGTCGAGGGTGAGAGCGAAGTCGGAATCGTTGGTGACGATGATCCTGATGGGCATCATGTCGTGATCGAAGTAGTTGAGCCTGGTGTTGGGCCGCGTCAGTTTTGTATCGCCGGGTTCGGCCGCAATAGTGACCCTCTCCGACTGGTGCGCGTCGTGCATGGGATATTCCTGCGCGGAGAGTGGTGGAGCTGGCTTGCGGGGCTTCTCCGCGGACAGGGGGCTGCTGAGCGTTAAGGCCAACAAGGAAGCGACGAGAAGCAATAAACCCGGGCGGGCGGAGGAAAGACGGGAGTGCGGCATACGCATCGATTATCCTCTGGAGGATGCAGCAGAGGCAAAACAGAGCGGGCTGGACGAGATGACGATGCTGATTTACAGCGCGTTGCTGACGATGGCGCTCGTGCTTAGCTCGCCGTGGTGGCTGCTGCGTATGGCGACAACGCAGCGCTATCGCGAGGGCCTGCGGCAGCGTCTTGGCGGCGTTCCTGCGCACTTGCTGACGGCGATTCAGGGCAAACGTGTGATATGGGTCCATGCGGTGAGCGTGGGCGAAGTGCTCGCTGCGTCAAGGCTGGTGGGGGAGCTCGAAACTGCGCTGGGGGAAGGCTGGAGGGTGGTGATCTCGACGACCACGCTCACCGGACAGGCACTGGCGCAGAAGCGGTTTGGTGCGGAGCGAGTGTTCTATATGCCGCTCGACTTTGCGTTTGCCGTCCGAGCGTATCTGGCGGCGTTACAACCTGTGGCGCTGATCCTGATGGAGAGCGAGTTGTGGCCTCGCATGTTGCACGAGTGCGCGCGCAGAAGCGTGCCCGTCGCGGTGGTGAATGCGCGGTTGAGCGATCGGTCGTTCGCTCGCGCGATGCGAATTCAGTCGGTGTGGGGACGCGTGATGCGGAGGCCTGCGCTGTGGCTCGCACAAAGCCAGGAAGATGCGCTGCGACTGGTGATTGTGGGTGTTCGCGCGGAGACAGTGCAGGTTGCTGGGAACTTGAAGTACGACATTCGCACCCAGGAAGAGAATGCGATGAGGCAGCGGATTGGCTCGCTCCTTGATCAAGTGCGCCTCGTTGTGGCCGGGAGCACGCTGGAGGGAGAAGAGGATTTGCTGCTCGCACTTTGGCCCTCGATTCATAAGGCGTGCCCTGATGTTGCGCTGTTGCTTGCTCCACGGCATCCTGAACGATTTGAGTCGATCATTGGGCAGATTCGAAAGAGTGGTTACCCATTTTTCCGGTGCAGTGAGCTGATGGCGGATGCTGCGCCTGTTGTTGGCGGAAGTATTCTCCTGTTAGATACGATTGGCGATTTGGCGTCGATGTATGCGCTTGGCGCGGCCTCTTTTATTGGGGGTAGTCTGGTGCACAGAGGAGGTCATAATCCTTTGGAAGCTGCGCAGTTTGGGATTCCAATTTTGATGGGGCCGTCGTTTGAGAACTTCCGCGATATCGTTGCAAAGATGCAGGAAGCCAGTGGCATTCGCATCGTGCAAGACATGGAAGAGCTAGGGGTTGCACTCATCGATTTACTGACGAATCGTGAACAGGCGAAGGCGATGGGCGAGCGCGGGCGACGCGTTTTTGAAGAGCAACAGGGAGCGACCCAGCGCGCGGTGAAGGCATTGGTTGCAATGATCCAGGGAGCGAAACGATGAGCGCGCGGAGGCCGTGGGCGAGGCCGCTGGTTCCGCTGTACGCTGCTGCGGTCGCGATGAAAGATGCGCTGCGACAAGCTGCATTGCTGCGGACGCGAAGGCTGAGATGGCCGGTCGTTAGCGTTGGGAGTTTGTCTGCGGGCGGCGCTGGGAAGACGCCCGTGGTGATTGCGCTGGCAAAGCTGTTGCAGGAGATGGGACAGCACGTCGACGTGCTGACGCGGGGTTATGGGCGCCAGGGACGGGGGGTGGAGCAGGTCGAGCCCGACGTGGACCTCTCTGCAAAACGATTTGGCGATGAGCCCCTGTTGATCGCGAGGCAGACGAAGGTTCCGGTGTGGGTGGGGGGCGATCGATTTGAGGCCGGTGAAAGGGCAGAGGCGGAGGCCGGAGAAGCGCAGCGCGGTGTGCATCTGCTGGACGATGGCTTCCAGCATCGGCAGCTCGCTCGGACGATCGATATCGTGCTGGTGACTGGGGAAGATTTGAACGACTCGCTGCTGCCTGCTGGAAATCTGCGCGAGGGGCTTTCTGCGTTGCAGCGCGCTGATGTGGTTGTGGTGCGCGAGGACGAGTTTGAGGTTGTCGGGAAGAGGGTCTGGGCACGGGTTCGCGAGGGCGCGCAGATGTGGACCGTGCGGCGGACGCTGCGCTTCCCCGCCCCGCTGTTCGTGTTTGGTGCAGGGCTGCGGCCGGTTGCCTTCTGTGCGATTGCCCGGCCGGAGGGTTTCGCGGCCATGCTGCAGGAGGCGGGTTGCGGGATCGTTGAGACGGTCGCGTTTGGCGATCATCATCGTTACTCCATGGCCGATGTCGAGCGCGTGATTGAAGTGGCGAAGGGTCTGAATGGTTCAGGCTTTGTGACCACGGAGAAGGACGCCGTGAAGCTTACGGCTTCGATGCGTGAGCGACTGGAACGGGTGGGGCCGCTGATGGTCGTTTCGCTGGAGGCTGTATTCCCGGATTCACAGGCGGTGATGCGAGCGCTGGAGGCAAAGCTGGTGGCGGCGAAGGAGCAGGCCTGATGAAGATCCTTATCGTCCGCGTCGGTGCGATGGGTGACGTGCTGCATGCTCTTCCGGGCGTCGCCGCGCTGCGCATCGCCCGGCCTGACTGGCAGATCGATTGGGTGGTGAATCCACGCTGGGTTCCGCTGCTGGTCGACGCCCAGGGCACAGGGCCGATCGTGAATCGCGTGCATTTGGCAGAGACGAAATTGTGGTCGAAGTCGCCAGTGTCAGCGGCCACCCTGCGCTCGATTCTTGAGCTTCGAAGGGTATTGCGGCGCGAACGGTATGATCTGGTCGTCGACATGCAGGGTACGTTGCGATCGGGCGTCATCGGATGGATGGCGGGAGCGCCGCAGGTGGCGGGCTACGGTGACCCACGTGAACGGCTGGCGGCGTGGTTTTACTCACGGAGGATCGAGCGTAAGGGGACGCATGTGGTGGAACAGGGCGCAGCGCTGTTGGGTCAGGCGACGGGCATCGAACTCTCTCCCGCCGAGGTGGTGCTGCCGCGCGATCCGGTCGCTGAGGCGTGGGCCGAGGAGGCGGTACGGTCGCGGCCGCTGCTGATGCTCGACCCGGGTGCGGGCTGGAGGGGGAAACAATGGCCGACGGAGCGATTCGGAGAGGTGGCGCGCGAAACACGGTTTAAGGTGTCGGATTGCGTCGTGAATGCCAGCTCAATCAACGATGTTCTGGCCGCCCGCGTGGTGAGCGCAAGCGACGGAGCAGCGAGAATGATCCCCTGCAATGTTGCCCAGCTTGTGGCCCTGATGCGACGCGTAGATTTGTTTGTTGGCGGCGACTCTGGACCCCTGCATCTTGCTGCAGCACAAGCAGTTCCGCTGGTTGCGCTGTTCGGCGCTACGGACCCCGCGCGCAACGGGCCCTGGGGACCCGGGGCGAAGACGATCCTGCGCGACCCGGCGTCCAGAACCAGCTACAAACGAGTTGGCACCGTGGACGCGGGACTGGCGAATATCCAGGCAAATACAGTGATTGAAGCCCTGAGCCGGCTGATTTGAGAGAATGATCGGATGGGTTCTGCAGGCATGACGAAATCGGAAGGCAAGACGGGCTGGCAGAAGATTGCACGAAGGGTGCGCGTACCCCTGGGGTTCGTCGTTACAGCGATTTTTCTGGTGTTTGCCCAAACTAGCTGGCACACGCTGGCGTGGAGTCTGCTGCTGGTGCTGCCTGGGCTGTGGCTGCGTGGGTATGCAGCGGGATACGTGAAGAAAAACGCGGAACTGACGCGCACCGGACCCTATGCCTACACGCGCAACCCGTTGTATCTGGGGTCGATGGGGATTGCGTTCGGATTTGCGGTTGCAGCGGGCCGGTTGTGGCTGGGGCTGCTGCTGGTCGTGATGTTTCTTGCGATCTATGTGCCGACGATTCTTTCGGAAGAGACGTTTCTGCGGGGGGCGTTCCCATCCTTTGAGGAGTATGCGCTGCGGGTTCCACGGCTGCTTCCACGGCTGACCGCAGCCCGTTTCACAGACGCCGATGCGGGGGGCGGCCGGTTTTCCGGAGAGCGGTACCTGCATCATCGCGAGTACAATGCACTTATGGGCGCAGCCGCGATCTATGCGGCGTTGACGCTGCGAATGCTGTTGAGACACTGATGCTTCGCAGGTGCGTCTTAACCCACAGGAGATTTGATTTGAAGGCCGTTTGGATGGCCCCTTTGCGGGTTTGGATAGGCTCGTCGACCCTAGTCTTGGTGATCACAGCCAGTGTGTTTGCTGTGCAGCCGAGTCAGGCAAGGGGGCAACTACTCGCGAAGCCTGCGGCAGCGGTCGTGTCCCATGCGATTCCGGTACTGCAGCCGCCGCCACCGAGCTTTGAATATCCGGTGCACGAGACGTTGACCTTCACCGTCGATTGGCGGGTTTTTACCGCGGGCACGGCTGTATTTCATCTGGACCAGAGCGGCACCGACCTCAAGATTTCCGCGACAGCGGATTCGGTCGGTGCGGTGAACTTGCTGTTTCCGGTGATAGACCGCTTCCAATCCGGCTTTGACCTGAAGACGGGCTGCTCGACGGGATTCAATAAGCAGATCCAGGAGGGCCGGCGAAAGATTGCCAGCGAGTTGAGCTTTGACTATGCCCATGGAAAGCAGACGCAGAATGAGCGGAACCTGGTAAAAGGTACGGCGACGCACAAGGAGACAAATATTCCGGCCTGCGTGACGGATTCGCTGTCAGCAGTTTTCTATACGCAATCGCAGACCCTGACACCCGGAGAGACGGTGTACTTCCCGCTGGCAGACTCGATGCGGACGGTGACGGTTGGGATGAAGGTGGAAGATCGCGAGGAGATCAAGACACCCGCAGGGACGTTTCAGACCATCAAAGTTCAAGCGACTGCTGACGAAGGAGTCGTGAAAAACCGGGGCAAGATCTGGATCTGGTACACCGACGATCCTCGGCATTTGCTGGTCCAGATGCAGGCTCAATTGTTCTGGGGAACGATTACGTTCCATTTGCAGTCGGTTGATTTCAAGTAAGGGATCTGAAGCGAATACAGACAGCCGCGAGAGCGGAGACAGTGAGACGAAGACCATGAGCGAAGAGACAGTCGTAGACGGCCCGGATGAGTTCGTGACCATCGCAACCTTTCCAGAGCCGATGGAGGCCAACATGGCACGTTCTGCCCTGGAAGCGGCTGGAATCAGCGTATTCCTGCAAGGGGAGACTGCGAATAGCATGATTCCGGTGGCATTTGTTTCGCAATTGCAGGTGCGCTCCGAGGACGAAGTGGCAGCGCGCAGTCTGCTGGATGCTATGGATGATGCGCCTGAGTCCCTGGAGTCGGTTACAGCCGCCCAGATTGCGGCGGAGGAAGAACAGAAGTGATTCGGCCGAGGGCCGTGGTATGCCTCTCGGGCGGGATGGATTCGACTGTCTGCGCGACGCTGGCAACACGGGATTTTGACAGTTACGGGGTGCACTTCAGCTATGGGCAGCGCACCCAGAGGCGCGAATTGCGCGCCGCGCGCGAGGTGGCCAAGGCGGTCGGGCTGGTGGAGTTGATGGAGTTGGAGACAGATCTATTCCGGCGCATCGGCGGCTCGGCTCTAACGGATGCCAGCATCGAGGTACCCGAGGCAGCACCGGAGAACGCCGGGATCAGCTCGCAGAGACAAGGCAGCGATGTGCCCGTGACCTATGTTCCGTTTCGCAATGCACATTTTCTGAGTGCTGCGGTCAGTTGGGCAGAGGTGCTGGGTGCGAAGACCGTTTTTATGGGGGCGGTGGAGCAGGACAGTTCCGGCTATCCGGACTGCCGGCCGGCATATTATGCGGCGTTCAATGAACTGGTCCGGATGGGCACAAAAGAGGGTGAGATCACCGTGGTTACACCGCTGATCACACTACGGAAGCATGAGATCGTTAGGCTGGGAGTTGAATTGGGTGCTCCGTTGCATGTAAGTTGGTCGTGTTACTCGGGCGAAGACGAGGCCTGCGGCGTATGCGAAAGCTGCGACCTGCGGCTGCGGGCGTTTGCAGCAGCAGGTGTCGCCGATCCAATACCCTACGCGACTGGAAGCACGAAAAGAGATCATTAGAAACCCGGTGAGCATTTCATGGCAGCGGGCTGAGTCGAAAAAAGGATGAGGGTGAAAAAGATGAAGGCATCGAAACTTTCTTTGTTTGCAAAGGTTACAAGTCTCGCCGGAATGGCGATTTTTCTGATTGCTCCTGCGTTCGCGCAAGCAACAGGTGCAACCGTGCACGGGCACGTCACGAACCCCGCGGGACAGCCATTCACGAGTGGCGACGTCAAGTTTACGCAGGACAGGACGGTGCCCTACGCGGATGAGAAGTTCGTCAATGTTGCTCCGATTGGCAGTGATGGCAATTACAAGGCTGCTGGCGTCAAGCCGGGTGATTACTTCGTGTATGTCGTGCAGGGCGCTAAGACGATCGACCGCCTGGAGTTGACGGTGACATCGGAGGATACGGACAAGACCCTGGACTTCGACATGACTCGCGAGGAGTTCACGAAGAATATGACTCCGGAAGAGAAGAAGGCTCTTGAGGAGTACAAGAAGAAGAACTCTGCGGTGGTGTCGGCAAACCAGGTGATCGCCAAGCTGAATGCGACGCTGAAGACTGTGCGCGCGGACCTGGCTGCAGCGGCGCCGAACAAGGATGATGTCAGCAAGGATGTCGAGAGCATGAAGGAGGCCGTGGGAGCTAAGCCGGATGTGGGCCTGCTCTGGCTGACGTACGGTGACACGCTGCTGGCCCAGGGGAAGCACCTGGCTGAAGTGGACAAGAAGGCTGGCAAGTCGGCGGCTACGGATGATGATGTCAAGAAGTCTTACAGCGATGCCGCAGATGCGTACAAGAAGGCTGTTGCGCTGGATTCAGCGGGCGATAAGCCCAACGTTGTCGGCGAGGCAGCGGACTACAACCAGCTGGGGAACACGTTGACCCAGCTCGGCAAGACGGACGAAGCGACTGCGGCCTTTGACAGCGCGGCGAAGGCTCAGCCGACGCAGGCAGGCATGTACTACAAGAACGAAGCAGCGGTGCTGTACAACGCTGGTCAGATGGATGCTGCGCTGGCAGCAGCGGACAAGGCCATCGCCGCTGATCCGAATGCGGCAGATGCTTACTTCATCAAGGGTCAAGCGTTGGTGACCAAGACTGCTCCGGACAAGACGGGCAAGCTGGTCGCTCCTGAGGGATGCGTGGAAGCGTACCAGAAGTTCCTGTCGCTGGCGCCGAACGATCCAAAGGTTCCTCAGGTGAAGGAAGTGCTGTCGAGCCTTGGTGCGAAGGTCGACACAACCTACAAGAAGGGCAGGAAGTAAGAGCCGCTCAGAGCAGAAAGCCCCGGTCAGAGGATTTGGCCGGGGCTTTCCCGTCTCTGCTGGGGGAGAATCGGACGATGAGTGAGAGGGTTCTGACGTTCGAGGAGGCGCTTGGCGAGGTGCTCGCGCACAGCCGATCGAGTGTGCTTGAACTGGCTGTCGAGACGGTGGAGTTGCTGGCTGGAGTGGGTCGAGTGCTCGGCGCTGCAGTGGTTGCGGACCGCGATCAGCCGGCGTTTGACCGGTCGACTCGGGATGGGTTTGCGGTTCGCGCGGACGATATTGGGAGCGCGCTGCGGGTTGTGGGAGCGCTGCGAGCGGGCGAGCGTTGGAGCGGATCTGCGCTGGCTGAAGGTGAGGCGGTTGAGATCATGACTGGAGCTCCGCTGCCTGCTGGTGCGGATTCGGTCGTGATGATTGAGCATGTGCAGTTTGAGGAGAGCTTGCTGCGGGTGAAAGCTGGGCGTTCGCTGCGGGTTGGTGAGAATGTTGTTCCTCGCGGAGCTGAGGCTCGCGCTGGAAGTGTGGTGTTGCCTGCTGGACGCGTTATGGGAGCTGCGGAGATTGCGGTTGCGGCGAGTTGCGGGCTGGGTTCGGTGAAGGTGTTTGCGCGGCCTCGGGTCGCGATTGTCGCTACGGGCGATGAGTTGGTGGAGTTGGATGAGGCGATGGAAGCGTGGCAGATTCGGAACTCCAACAGCTATGCGCTGGCGACGATGGTCGAGGCTGAAGGCGGAGTTGGCGAAAGGCTGGACGTTGCTCGCGACACGCTGGAGGATCTGCGCGAGCGCGTTGCGGAGGGAAGAAGCTCGGATTTGCTGCTGCTTTCGGGCGGTGTTTCGATGGGCAAATATGATCTGGTTGAGCAGGTGTTGCTTGAGGCTGGAGCTGAGTTCTGCTTCACCGGAGTTTTGATTCAGCCCGGAAAGCCGATTGTGTTTGGGCGATTGCCCAGGGCTAAAGCCCAGAACCTGGGAGACCGGAAACAGGGACCTGAAGGTCCCTTCTATTCCGGAAGTGCGGAGTGGACGTATTTCTTTGGGCTTCCGGGAAATCCTGTCTCGACGCAGGTTTGCTTTCATTTGTTTGTTGCGCCGATGTTGAGGGCGCTTTGCGGAAGGAGCGAAATTGCTCCGCGGTTTGTGGAGGCTCGGCTGGGCGAGGAGGTGAAGGGTGGGGCGCGGGTGACGCGGTTCCTGCCGGCGGAGATGGCGGGAGGGTGGGACGGGGTTACGGTGCGCGTCGTGGGCTGGCAAGGCTCGGGCGATGTGGCCGCGAATGCTCGTGGGAACGGGTACGTGGTGCTTCCGGCGGGCGTGGAGCAGTTCCCTGCCGGGCTGACGGTGCGCGTGTTGCTGCGGTAGGATTGCCGCATATGAGTGAGAAGCTTTCGCACTTCGATGAGGCTGGGCAGGCGCGGATGGTGGACGTGTCTTCGAAGGCGGAGACGCGGCGGGAAGCCGTTGCTTCGGCGTTTGTTGAGCTGAATGAGGCTGTGCTGGCGGCGTTGCCGCAGAATCCTAAGGGCAATCCGCTGGAAGTGGCTCGGTTTGCCGGGATCCAGGCGGCTAAGCGGACCAGCGAGCTGATTCCGATGTGTCATCCGCTGGCGCTTAGCTTTGTCGATGTGCAGGCTACCGTGGTGGCCGGTGGGGTCGAGATACGGGCGACCGCGGCTACCGTGGCCGGTACCGGGGTGGAGATGGAGGCCATGACGGCGGCGGCGGTGGCGGCGCTGACCGTGTATGACATGACCAAGGCGCTGGATAAGGGGATACGCATCCGGGAGGTCGTGCTGCTGTCCAAGACCGGTGGCAAGAGCGGGGAGTACCGGCGGTTGGCGTAGGGGGCACCCCCCCACCCCTCCCCCCTATACTTTTTGGTTCAAAGTATTCTATTCAGGGGAGTTCGTGGGGGACTTGTGGGTTTTGGCTGTATCTTATTCTATTTAGAGGGGTTACGGGTAAAGTATACCATCCTTTGGGGTTATGGGTGGTTCACCCTGGGCCTTCGAACCCCGGCGGGATGTGTCGGGCCGTTGGCCCTTTGGGTTGCTGGTGGAGTGCGAGGCTCTCGTTATCGTGGGAGGCTCTAGTTAAATTGTAGCGGTTTGGCGGGGGTAACTATGCCAGATTTTGAAAAGATTTATCGCCGCGTGGTTATTGGGGCTTTGCGATTCTGGGGGTCGTGGGGGGCTTGACAGGTTTTGCGCGGGACGGCGGGAGTTGGGCGTGTTGGTGGGATTGGAGCGGGGGCGCGGGGGCGCGGGCGGGGCGCGGGTCTGTGCAGGCGAGGCCTTGTCATATACGATCTGTCCGATGGCAAAGCACCCGCTGGCTGGCACGTCGCCTTCGAAGATCATCGCCGTGCACGTCAGTTACCGGTCCCGTGCGATGGAGCGCGGGAGTCTCCCGCCGTGGCCCTCGTACTTCCTCAAGCCGCCGTCCACCCTGGCCGCCGACGGGGACCTGGTGCGTCGTCCGCCCGGGTGCGAACTGCTCGCCTTCGAGGGCGAGGTCGCGCTGGTCATCGGCACCGCGGCCACCCGGGTGTCGGCCGCCGACGCGTGGTCGCACGTGGGCTGGGTGACCGCCGCCAACGACTTCGGCGTCTACGACCTGCGCTACGCCGACCGGGGGTCCAACGTCCGCTCCAAGGGCGTCGACGGGTTCCTCCCGGTCGGGCCCGCGCTGCTCGACGCCCGCCTCATCGACCCGGAGCGCATCACCCTCCGCACCTGGGTCAACGGCGAGCTCGCGCAGGACGCGATCAGCGGCGACGACCTGCTGTTCTCGTTCGCCGACATCGTGGCCGACGCATCGCGGCTGACCACGCTCGAGCCGGGCGACGTGATCCTCACCGGCACCCCGACCGGGTCCACGGTGGTCCATCCCGGCGACCTGGTCGAGGTCGAGGTCAGCGCCGTCACGCTCGGCGGGGCCGGATGGTCAAACGGGGCGGACGGGTCGAGAGAGGCAGGGACGGTACTTTCCACCGGCCGGCTGCGCTCGCCGATCGCCGAGGCCGACTACGAGCTCACCCCGCCGGGGGCGATGCCGGACCCCGACGACGTCCAGCGCGAGGCCGCCTACGGCAGCCGGGGCGCCCCCGGCCCGGTCGATCCGCCCGCCGACCTGCTGGCCGCGGTCTCCAGGGTGTCCACCGCCACGCTCGCCTCCCAGCTCCGCAAGCGCGGCTTCAACCACGTCACCCTCGACCGGCTGCAGACCACCCGGCCGAGCCAGAAGATGGCCGGGTTCGCCCGGACGCTGCGCTACGTGCCGTTCCGCGAGGACCTGTTCGCCCAGGTCGGTACCACCGTCGGCGGCACCGGGCTGAACGCCCAGAAGCGCGCGGTCGAGCAGGTCAGGCCGGGCGAGATCCTGGTCATCGAGGCGCGCGGCGACCTCACCGCCGGCACCGTGGGCGACCTGCTGGCGCTGCGCGCGCAGGTCCGCGGGGCGACCGGCATCGTCACCGACGGAGCGATCAGGGACAGCGAGACGCTGCGGAGCCAGCTCGCCATCCCGGTCTACTACGCGGCCGCCCACCCGGCCGTGCTCGGGCGGCGGCACGTGCCGTGGGAGGTCAACGTCGCGGTCGCCTGCGCCGGGGTCACGGTCGTGCCCGGCGACATCATCGTCGGCGACGGGGACGGGGTCATCGTGGTCCCCGCGCACCTGGCAATGGAGGTCGCGCGCGACGCGGCCGTCCAGGAGCGGCAGGAGGAGTTCGCGGCCGAGATGATCGCCAAGGGCGAGTCCGTCGACGGGCTCTACCCCCTCGGCAAGCGGTGGCACGCCGCCTACGAGAACTGGCTAGCAGAGAGGCAATCCTCGTCATGAGGTTCCGCAGCGACCCGGCCCGCATCCGCGGCTCGATCGCGCCCGTCGTCTCCCCGTTCACCGCCGACGGCCTGCCCGACCTCGAGTCGCTGCGCGGCCTGGTCCGCTGGCAGCTCGAGTCGGGCAGCCACGGCATCTCCCTGGGCGGGTCAACCGGCGAGCCGAGCGCCCAGTCGACGGCCGAGCGGGCGAACGCGATCAGGGCCGTCGCCGAGGAGATCGACGACCGGGTGCCGTTCGTGCCCGGCACCGGCTCGGCCAAGCTCGACGAGACGCTCGAGCTCTCAGCGGTCGCCGAGCGGGCCGGCGCGGACGCGGTGCTGATCATCACCCCGTACTACGCCCGGCCGACCCAGGAGGGCCTGTTCAACTGGTACTCCACGGTCGCCCGCGAGTTCCCCGACCTG
>Ga0208357_1000386_pt1 | contig 35821 bp, 28 predicted proteins | sample NGESurdeep092012_6_FD_184487 | JGI IMG/M metagenome (GOLD analysis project Ga0208357, IMG submission 184487) | Arctic peat soil microbial communities from Barrow, Alaska - NGEE Surface sample F52-2 deep-092012 (SPAdes) | ecosystem: Environmental > Terrestrial > Soil > Wetlands > Peat ...
GTCCCGGCTCCTTCCGACACGGCCTGCTCGACCGCCTCAACCTGCATGCTCATCTCGTACCTCCTTGATCGGAGTTACACCGTTCAACGTACAGTCCCCCTGCTCGACGCCGGCGGGAACGGCACCAACGGCCTCATCGACGTGTTCGCCGCTAACGACAGCCCGGCCGCGACTCGGATCAACATCATCGGGCTCGTGCAGATCGAGCAACCCGCGTCGGGCGTCACCGCACCGACGTACGGCAACGTCAACGCCGACACGAACGGGTTCATCACCCTCACCGAGAAGACCGGCGACCTGCGGGTCGGCGTGGTGAAGTCGACCGATGACGATGTCACGCTCACGTCGCCGGGCTCGATCTTCGACGCACCGCTCGCGTCACCCAACCCTCCGCCGACCGGCGAGACACCGCCGTCGACACAGCCGGACGTGCTCGGCGTGAACATCACGCTCACCGCGCAGAACGGCACGATCGGGCAGAACAGCAACTTCCTGGAGATTCAGTCGTCGATCGACCGGTTCGGAGTGCTCAATGCACACGCCCCCGGCGTCATCCGCGTCTCGCAGACCACCGGCGATCTGCACGTCGACACCGTCACCACGTGCTTCAACTCCAGTGCCACCAGCTGCGCCGACATCTCGCTGACGAACTTCCACGGGTCGATCACCGACGGCCACAACGCGGGCGCCGGCGGAACGAGCGCGAACATCATCGGCAACACGATCGATCTGCTCGCGCGGTTCGGCAGCCTCGGCGACCCGGGCGGTGGCAACGATCTGAAGCTCGACTCGGCCAAGGGCAGCGGATGCTTCAGCACCTACACGCTGCTCTACCAGGGCGCGAACTACCAGAATGCGACCGACGCCCAGCGCGCCGTCACCGCAACCTGCGACGTGGCTGCGCAGGCCGACGGCAGCATCTTCCTCACCCAGGTGGAGGGGCCGTTCAACGTGCTACTCGCCCATGCGGGCGAGAACGCGGGAGCCGTCACCGCACCGACTAACGTCCGGCTCACCAGCACGGAGACCGGGGCCGAGGGCAACGACATCCTGCTCCTGCACTCCGGCTCGACGCTCGTCGTCGAGAACGCCCCGCAGACCGTGGCGCAGGGACTCATCGAGGCTGACAACGGCAACGTGATGCTGCGCTCTGCCGACGACATCGTCACCGACCCATCGAGCATGATCATCGCCACCACCTCGGCGTCCGACACGCACCCGGGCAACGGCGGCGACCCGAACCGCCCGGCGAACCTGACCGGCAACATCGACATCTACGGCGACTGCCACGGGGCCGCAACCGGCAACTGCGCCGTTGCCACGCTGGACACCAGCAAGCCCGACCCGACCATCGGCGACGGCACCGTCATCGTTCTGCGTAGCGGTCAGTCCGCAGCGGGCGGACTCCCGGGCGGCATCGCCAACGGGGTCGGCGGCCTCACCCGGGTGTTCGGCGCGAACGAGGCGGACACGATCATCTTCGACCGAACGATCCTCGTCGGCCAGACCCGCGCCTACGGCGACGGCGCGCCGACCCAGGCGGGCGTGTACGCCCCCGCGTGTAACGGCCCCGCGAACATGTGCGTCGACTCGTTCGTGGTGAACCGGTTGCAGTCGATGATCCCGCTCGGGCAGGATGTCGCGCGCGGCGCCACGCTCACCCTTGACGGCCAGTCGGGCAGCAACGTCTACTCGATCTTCACGAGCGGCAGCCAGTTCACGAGCAACAACTACGAGATCAACGTGCTCGGATCGCACGCCCCGGCCGATGGCACCGACACGCTCAACATTTACGGCTACGACACCTACACAGCGGGCGCACCAAACTCGACCGGCATCAACCCGTCGAGCAACCACAAGTACGCCACCAACGACATCTTCCTGCTGCGCGGCACACCGGCCGGCATCATCGGCGAGACCGCGGCGCGGCCGCCCCTGTACCAAGGCACCGGCGCCGCCCCAGTCTCCGCGGATCCCTACTCGGCAGGCTCCGGCTTCGTTGCGCTGCTGCACTCGACCCTCGCGAACACGCAGGCCAACCTCGGCGGCACAACGACCACCGGCACAACAGGGGTCTACGGCGTCGAGCGCATCAACTACGACTCGGCGATCAATGGCGGGCTGCACGTTTACTCGCTCGGCGGCAACAACTACTTCGCCGTCGACGACAACGCAGCCCCCACCTACCTCGACGGCGGGTCGGGCGACAACAGCTTCCAAATCGGGCAACTCTACGGCGAGCGTCGCACCGCCGGGGCGGTCGCCTCGCCCGCGCCGTCATATGGGGCGTCCGGCAACCTCGCATCCGAAAACGTCTTCGACGTCGCGACCGTCGCCACGACACGCGGCTGGCTGTCGCGCGGAACGAGCGCCCCACTGGTGGCGCAGGGCGGCACCGGCAACAACACGTTCACCGTCTACTCGAACCACGCAGTCCTGCACCTCGAAGGCAACGGCGGTAACAACCTGTTCATCGTGCGCGGATTCGCGCTTGCGAAGACGGATGCTGCGGGCAACATCATCCTCCCAGGTGGCTGCACCACCATCGAGGCGCCCGCATGCATCCCGATCCCCATCACGACCAACGGCTACTCCACCGCGGCGCAGACGGACGTGCGGACCGGGGCAGGCAATAACCAAGTCGAGTACAACATGAACGCGCCGGTATCAGTTGACGGCGGCACCGGGTTCAACAAGCTGATCATCCTGGGCACCGAGTTCGCCGACCACATCGTCGTGACCGACCACGGCATCTTCGGCGCAGGCATGTCTGTGACGTTCCGCAACATCCAGGTGATCGAGGTCGACGCCCTCGAAGGCGACGACACGATCGATGTGCTGTCCACCGCCCCTGGCGTGGCGGTGCGGGTGATCGGCGGCCTCGGCAGCAACCAGGTGAACGTCGCCGGCGACGTCAGCGGCAACGTGTACTCCCGCGACATCAACGGCACGAGCGGAACCGTCAACCTCGACGTCATCACGAACGATCAGTTGTACCAGGACCTCGTGATCCCGGGCGTCTCGGTGAGCGTTGCGCAAGGGTCGCAGGGCGCCGTCATCGTGACGGAGCATGCCGGTGGGACCATCGTGAAGGAGACCCAGAACGGGTCGCCGGTCAGGCCGCCGATCGGCACGATCGACTCGTACACCGTTCGTCTCGCACAGGAACCGACCTCGACCGTGTACATCGCCGTCACCGCGGAGCCCGACATCCGCCTGAACCGCGAGGGCACGCCGCAGGGCGACTCGATCCTGCTCGCAACCGGGCCGCTCGGCTCGGCGCCGAACCCGGGAACGACCACGGCGAACTCCGACTTCTACCAGCACGTCATCTTGGATGCGGCGGCCACCGACCTGCCGCAGCGCTCGCTGGTGCTCGTCTTCACGGCCGGCAACTGGCAGGTGCCGCAGATCGTGTGGGCGGGTGCCATGAATGACGCCCTGAACGACGGCGTGCGCACCTACGAGATCAGCCACACCGTGCTGAGCGCCGATCCGTTCTACGCCAACGCGACCGTGCGCAACGTCGAGGTGACGAAGATCGACCCGGGCAGCCCCGCCATCCTGGTGACCAACCTCGGCAACACCAACACCACAGGAACGGTTCCCGCTTCCCGGTTCACCGACGGCGTCGGCAACGGCACTGCGACGTTCTCATCCGCGAGCGCCGTCTTCACCCTGGGCGACATCGGCCAGCAGATCGTCGAGACAGACGGAGGCGTCGCGATTCCGGCGAACACAGTGATCCTGTCGCTCATCGACGCAACCCACGTTCTGCTGTCGGCACCGATCGCAAACGCGTCCGGCATCGGCTTCGCACTGCCGAGCCGCCTGGTCGCGGTTCTCCAGTACCGCGACGGCGGCACGACGGCGGGCTCCCCCACGCTGACCTCTGCCAGCGCAGGCTTCAACCAGGGCGACATCGGTCGATCCGTCGTCGAGGCGGACACGGGCAGTGCCATCCCGACGGGTGCGACCATCGTTGCTGTCGCGGCCGACGGCTCCAGCGCGACGCTGTCGGCGGCCGCCACCGCGACCGTCTCCGGGCTCGTCTTCGCTCTGCCTGCCCGCAACGCGAGCAACCTGATCCTCGGCGGCAGCGGCAGCACGATCACGGGGATCTCCGGCTACTCGTCGGTCGTACTGGCCGCCGCGCCGACGGCCACTGTGTACGTCACCATCACAGCGGCGAACGACCCGCGCATCATGCTGGCGAGCACCGACCCGCGTTTCAGCGTCATCTCGAACCCTGACGGCGTGCACGCCGGCGTCTACCGCCTGACCTTCACGACGGGGGACTGGTCGACGCCGGTGGTAATCCGCGAGGAAGCAACTCTCTGGTACAGCCCAGCCGACCCGCACAACTCGTACCTGACCGCCACCGTCGCGGTCGGATCCGCAGCCGATTACATCGGCGTTGACAACAGCCTGACGCCCTGGGATGTGCTCGTCATGAACGACCTCACCCCGGCCGGCATCGTGCAGGCGCCCGACAACATGGTCGTCACCAAGTGCGGCGACGCCCTTTGCACGCGCCCCGGTGCCGGCTCGAGCTTCAGCCTGCGGCTCGCCTCCGCACCCACCTCCTCGGTGACGGTGGCGATGATCACCGACGGGCAAACGGATGTCGTCGTCGGCGGACGCGTCACGCTGGGCGCCATTGGCGCGCCGAAGGCGGTCGGCCTGTTCACCGGCAACGTCACCGTCGCGGGGGCGGTCATCACGTTGGCGGCGGGTTCGGAGCTTGGCAGCCTCATTTCAGACGGATTCAAGGTCGGCCAGCTGGTGCGCCTCTCCGGCGGCACATACGCCGGCGCCGTGACAGCGACGATCCTCGCCGTGACGGCAACGACCATGACACTGAACGTTGGGCTCGCCGGCGGCTCGTACACCGGGGTCACTATCGCGCGCATCGTCAATGCGGGGGCGTTCACCGGCCCCGTGATCTTCAACGCGTTGGCGGGCACCCTCACCCGCGCCGACGGTTCGAGCTGGCTCGACGACGGGTTCCTCGAGGGCCAGATCTTCAAGATCGGTGCATCCGGTGTGATGCTGAAGATCCACGCGCTGACGGGCACGACATCGACGCGTGTTGACGTGCTCACCGTCACCGATCCGGCGGCGCTCGCCGCCGTGCTGGGCGCCTCGGGCCCGATGACGCTCACACTGACCCAGTGGGCGGCGCAGATCACATTCACGCCGGGCAACTGGTGGATGCCTGTGGCCATTCCGCTTCTGGCGGACCCGAAGTACAACGTGCCCGCCGGCAACACGTCACTGCTGAGCTTCCCGAAGACGCCGCATCTGCTCTCCAACATCCGCGGACCGCTGTCAGTGGAAGGCGGCCCAACCGTCGACAACCACGCCGCGCTGCAATTGCCGGTGATGCTGCCCGGCGAGGGCAACTCGGTGCCCTTCGGCATCGGCGTGCAGCCGCCCGAGGCGCAGCAGGTCAACGTGCTGAACATCTTCGACGACGGCTCGCAGCAGAACCAGACCGGCACACTCAGCTCGACCACACTGAGCGGATTCGGCATCGGTCCGGGCTTGGACTTCACCCACCACAAGGGGTACGTGCCTTCAGACCCGACGCACCCGACCTTCGGCGAACCGCCGGTGTTCCCGAGCGGAATCAGCTTCGGCTCGATCACGGTCGACCCGGTGACCGGGCAGATCCAGACGAACGCGAGCCTGTCGACCATTCAGGTGCTGAACCTCATGCAGGGCCAGGGCAACGACAACCTGACCGTCACCGGCACCCTCGTCGGCGGTCCGTTCACGAACGAAGACGGCACGCCCGGGACGACGTTCGTGCACGGCGGCCTGACGGTGCTGAACGGTGGCGGGGCCAGCGCGCTGAGCATCACCGGAACGTTTGCGATCACCGCGACGACCATCACCCGCGCCGACGGTACGGCCTGGGCGACTGATCAGTTCACCGTGGGGCAAGCGCTGATGTGGAACGGGGTACCGTTCGGCGTCATCACCGGTGTGTCAGGCTCGACTCTGACGTTCGTCGGCATCGCACCGACCACCGGCAGCGCAGTCCCCGGCACGGTCGCGATCTTCGACCCGGCGATTCACGTCACCACCCGCGTCGCGTTCGGAGCCCACCAGCTCGTACGCACCGACATGCGGTCGTGGCGCGAGGCCGGATTCGCCGTGGGCCAGACGATCACCATCGACGGTGTCCTCGCCGGGATCATTACGGCCATCACCGGCCCCACCAATGACATTCTGACGGTGTCCGGCACGCCGGCTCCGCTGGCCTGCAGCGTGCCCGGCGCGTGCACGGCGACCGTGGCAGTGGCATCGGCTTCGGTCAACCCGGTGCGCTACGGCGGCAATGTCTTCACTGTCACCGGCGGCGCGGGCCCCGGCCCTGGGGCGACGCCGCCGACGGTCAGCGGCTCGTTCACCACCGGCACCTCAGGGGCGAGCGCGACGCTGACGCGGGCGACCGGCTCGTGGCTCAGTGATGGCTTCGTCTACGGCATGGTGCTGCAGGTCGGCGGCCTTGCTGCCTGGACGATCACCGGGGTCACCGCATCCGTCCTCACGGTCTCCGGACCCGCGTTCACCAACGGCACCGTCACCGTGAGTGTCGTCGGGTACGCGCCCTCACCGCTCGTGGTCTACGGCAGCACGTCGCAGGACGGCATCTGGTACAGCGGCGACCCGCACACCCAGACGAGCCGAGTCTTCGGATCCAAGCCTTTCCCGAATCAGGTGGGCAACGGCACGCCGCAGTTCGTGTTCCCCGTGGCGAATCCGTTCCGGCACGCCGGAAACAACGTGATCGACGCCCGCGCCCTGTTCGCGGCCGTGCCGGCGGGTCAGGTCCCGTCGATCGGGCTCACGATCTACGGCGGCAGCGGTGACGACACAATTTACGGCAGCCAGGCCGGGGATGTCATCGCCGGCGGGTCGGGCGACAACACGATCTATGGCGGGCGCGGTGACAACATCATCCTGGGCGCCAACGGCCTGAACACGAACATCATCACCCGCACGGTGACCTTCCCGACCGCGAACGCGAGCGTCTACACGAACGCCGACCCGCTGGCCGCCGGCGACAACCTGATCTACGGCGATGTTCCCGGTGCCACCACGACTGACCGGTACGGCGACTACAACAACCTCATCTTCGGAGCCATGGGTGTCGTCACGCAAGACACGAGCGAGGCGACAGTCGGGGTGTTGGGTGCAACCCGTACCGTTACAGGCTCGATCACTTCGCACTCGCCGAGCGGCACCGCGCTCAACGGGGTAGCGACTGTCACCTGCGCGACGGCCTGCTTCGTGCAATCCGACGTCGGCTTGGCGATCGGCGACGCGGGCGGCATCTTCCTCTCGCCGGGGACGATCATCACGGCGGTCAGCGCCGACGGCACGACGGCGACGCTCTCGCGGAACGCGATCGGCAGCGTCTCGGTCGGCAGCGCCACGCTGACGGTCGGCCCGCCGCAAGGGTACTGCCGTCCAACCGGTGGAACCTCGACGAACCAGTACTGCGCACCGAGCGGCACGACCCCGTGGGGCGACGCCCGGGTCGAGAAGCTGCAGACCACGCGTGACATCCTGGAGGCCGCGTCTGACCAGCCGCAGAACCACGGTGACAACCGCATCTACGCCAGCGGCGGCGACAACGTCATCATCGGCGGCGACGGCAACAACGACATCCAGGGCGGACCCGGCCGCAACCTCATCATCGCCGGCAGTGCCGCGCTGAACCGCACGACCCACCTGTTCAACTACACAAACGCGCGGTTCCAAGACCTCGCCGGAACACAGCTCTACAGCACGACCGCCGGTTCGCTCACCCAGAGCCTCACCGACGGCACGGCGCAGAACGATCCGACCGGTCGTTCGTGGTGGGGCGACTTCCTCTCCGGAACGGGCGGCATCCTGCTCTCCGTGCCGCTCGGCGACGCGAGCCGTCCGGCGACCCTGCAGGACTCCGCTTACAAGGGCGCTGACTATATCGCCGGCGGCTCCGGCTCGGCCATGATCTTCGGTGAGTCGAACAACAACATCATCCAGGCACACGGCTCCATCGATATCACTGCGCCGGACTCGCTGACCGGATACCCGACCGTCTCCAACGGGTCGCCGTCGATCGGCAGCGTCTTCGGTGGGGCTGCGACCTGCTCGTTCCGCGGCTACTACCTCGGCAACCGCGTCGGTGGATGCCGGGACGCGACGAATGCGCTGTTGATCAACCCGTCCGTCGATGACTACGCGGCGCTCCAGTACGCGCTAGCCGGAAGCCTCACCTTCGGCGCCCACACGATCACCCGCACCGACGGCCTGTGGTGGGCGGACGGCGGCTTCGCCGTCGGCCAGACACTCAACGTGAACGGCGTTGCGGTCGGCGTAGTCACCGCCGTGAGCGGCGGAACGCTCACCGTCACCGGCGCGCCGGCCCCGGCATCCTGCACCACGCTGCCCTGCACGGTCACAGCGACCGTCAACGCCACAGACGGGCAGAGCTACATTGAGGGCGGTCGAGGGAACAACACGATCTTTGCGAACCGGGGACAGAATGACATCATCGGCGGCAACTCCGACTTCTTCAGCCTGACACTGCCGAGCGAGCGCGCCAGCGGATCGAACCTCATCTTCGGCGGGTCGGGACTGAACGCGGGTCGCGAAGACTGCGGTGACGGCACGCTGGATGCGACGAACCACTGCGTCACCAACCCGAACGGGCACGCCCACGACGCCAACGTCATCGTCGCGAACAACGGCGAGATCATCCGGCTGGTCGGCACGAAGGGGCAGTACGGCGTCGGCAACGGCGTGGCAATGTCGGTCGGCTACCTGAATTTCAACTACGACGTCAACGGCTACCTGACCGCCACCGAGCGGATCATCACCCGCGCGGTGAACCTGCTCGATTCGACGCCGGGTGGGCCGGACCTTGCGAACCAGCCCGGTCCGCAGGTGACTGGAGCAGCGGCATCCAACGGGATCGGCGACATCGGCGGCACGCCGATCACGGTCGACGGCGTCGCACTCATGCGCGGCAGTGAGATCCACGCGGAGAGCGGCGATGCCTTCATCTATGGGGGTCCCGCAAACGACGTCATCTACGGCGGAGGCCAGAACGACACCATCATCACCGGATACGCGGATAACTGGGTCTCGGGCGGTCGCGGTGATACGTGCATCATCGGTGGCGGCGGGCGGTGCCTGACGAGCCGCGTCTCATCAAGCTACGGTGAGCCGCTGTATGCCATCGCGCCGATCCCCGCGGCGAACATCAGCCAGCTGATCACCACTCCAGGCAACGTGCAGCAGGCGGTCATCAACGTCAACGGTGCGCTGAACTACACGGTGGTGCTGTGGCCGTATAACTGGGATCCCACCGCGAACGGCAGCCCGAGCTTCGCCACCGGGTGCAAGCAGAACGCGATCTGTGCGCACTACCAGCCACGGTTCGGCCACAACATCATCTACGGCGGCTGGGGCGGCGGCGTCATCCACGCCGGGCCCGGCCAGTCCGCGGTGTCCGGCGCCGAAGCCCCCGAGCTCGGGTACGCAGACAACTTCGACATGAGCGGCAATGCCATCAACGCGACGCCGTACGAGACCGACTGGTACCACCCGTTCAACCCCGGCAACCCGATGGGATGGCATCCGCTCGCCGACAATGGCAACGGAAATGCGGCGCGCGCGCTGATGGCGGGCAAGGCGAGCTATTTCGACCCAGAAGATCCGCGCCGTGAGATCTTCCTCAATGCCGTTGTGAGCAACACTGCTCTAGCCAGCGGCTTCAACCCGCTCGACTGCAAGTGGGCGCCCGGGCAGACACCGGCCGCAGCAGGATGCCTGCCATGGTTCCTCACGTTCGACCCGACGGACGCCGGGATGCCTCTCGACACCACCTGGTACCCGGGCACCGGCGACCCGCAGATGCCGACCACCGGCGACAAGGCGATCTTCGGTGATCTTGGCAACGACTGGATCGTAGCGGGCATGGGTCGGGTGCGCGTCTACGGCGGCTGGGGTAACGACGTCATCGACGTGCGTGCGAGCACCCAGGAGGACGGCGGCTTGAACGACGGCCCCGTGCCGAACCTCGTGCGCAACGCCGACGGATCGTTCAGCCTGGCGACGGCGAACTTCGTCTACGGCACCCCGGCTTGGGAGACGCTCGCATACGGCGGCGGCGGTCAGGACATCTTCTTCGCCGGCACCGGCGGCGACCGGCTGATCGACTGGGTCGGCAACCACAACAGCTATTACGTGCCGTTCTCGCAATTCGGGATGCCTGCGGTCAGTCGCACACTGCAGCCCTTCCTGCCCGAGTTCTTGTATGCACTGTCCAAGAGCGACGGCGCGGATCAGACTCTGATGACGCGATACGCCGCGTTCGACACGCGGTACAGCGGGCTTGTCGCCCGCAACGGTGAACCCTACGGCGAACTGGGCTTGGTGCTGCAGCACGACGACGCCTGGCACCAGCAGGTGGGTCCGCCGTTCAACGAGATGCCGGAGAATCTCGGTGGAACTGGCATCGATGTGCAGAAGACTGCCAACATCCGGCCGTTCAACTCGCCGGGCACCGACCCGCCGGCATCCGCTCTCGTCGCCCGCGTGTCGCTGCCCTCCGGGACCGGAGTGAACCTTCCGTCCGGTACCAACCCGGCCGGCGCATCCGCTGTGCCGCTCCTGGTCACCGGGGCGCCCGGAGCTACCGTTGTGTACTCGTTCGTGCAGGGCCGCCTGAGTGTCACGGGCGGCGGCATCATCTCGGCCGCCGGCACGTTCGGAGCGGTACTCGACTTGTCCGCATTCTCCGACGGGGTGATCAGCGTCACAGTGACGATCACAGGCCCGGGCGGCACGGTCACGCCGCTCCAGTCGGCGATGGGCAAGAACAGCGTGGCGCCACCCGCGCCGAGCGTGAGCGTCGCCGCGTACGCGAACCTCGCCACGCGCACGACCTTTCTCGTGACCGTGCGCGGACAGAGCGGATCGATCGCGAACGTCGTGATCACCGACGGATCCGTCCCGATCGCCCGCGACGCGAACGGCATGGACATGGTCGATTCCACCGGCGTTGTCGTCATCCCGGTGGACGTGTCGAACCTGATCGACGGAACACTCACGATCACCGTGACCCTGACCAACGGCGCAGGCGTGAGCGCGTCGACGACCGTCACGACTATCCTCGATTCCGTTCCGCCCCCGCTGACGGTGACGGGTGTCGCACCATACATCACGGTCACGAATGCCGGCGGATACTCCTTCTACACGACCGGGCAGCCGGGCGCAGTGATCACCTACGTGTTCTCCGACGGCTCAACCACCGTGACGGGGACCAAGGCGGTCAACGGCAGCGGCCAGTGGAACATCAACAATGTCTACCTGTCTCCGCTCAGAGACGGACCGGTCGTCCTGACCGTCACCGAGACTGAACCGTCGGGCAACCAGACCGTGTTCACGCAGACCCTCATCAAGAAAGTCACGACGACGACGACGATGATGGCGCTTGCCGTCAACACCACCCCGCCGACGATCGGTGACACGATCACCGCGCCATCGAACGGCACCAGTTACGACATCACGCAGAACATTACGCTCACCTTCAGCGCAGTCGGTTCGGGCTCGGACGTCGCGTCCGTGCGCGCAAGCATCGACGGCGTGACCTGGGGAGCGGAACGACGATCTCGGGCGAGAGTCTCGCCGCAGGAGCGCACACCGTCGTCATCACCGCCGTTGATACGGCCGGGAACACGTCGACGAGCACCTTCACGATCGTCGTGCGTGCGACGGTTTCCGGTCTGCAGAGCGCACTCGGCTACGGTGTGAACAGCGGATACATCTCAGCCTCGTCACTGGCTTCGAAGCTGTCCTCCGACCTCGGGAGCGTGCAGAACGCCCTGAACGCCGGCAACACGGCGGTGGCGAAGACCGCGTTGGCGACCTTCGTCAATGACCTGCAGACCGCCAACCGTCATTCGGTGACGGCCGCCTACGCCGCACTGCTGCAGAGCTGGGCTGTGGATCTGTCTGGGTCACTCTGACGAGCACGCCCACTCTGGAGCGCGCTCGCAAGCCCGCAGCCGCTAGTCAGCGCCGACGACTGTGAAGTCCTGATTGACGAAGATGTGGTGCGGCCAGTTGACGCCGATGTAGTGCACCTCGTATTCGCCGTTGCTCAGTTGGACAACGCGGTCGACGATGCCGCCCGGATACGCTGCGAGAGCCGCCTCCGTCGCCTTGTTCGCGGTCGTTCCGCTGACGATCGTTCCGGAGCCTTCCGTATAGTTGGCCGGGATCGAACTGTCTTGCTTCGCTGTGCTGGGCGCGCCCTGTTTGAATGGCGCGACGGCTGACGCCGCGTAGGCAGTTGGCGCGCTGCCGCTGGCCGGTTGCACGATGACCTGGGAGGCCGCGATGGTGGTGCCGTTGGTTGTACCGAGCACCAGCACGGATGCGTTTATGGCGACCGCACTGGCGGTAGTCGAGTTCGCGCCCTTCTCATACGTCGTGGCGGATGACGTCGTGATCGTCACCTTCTGACCGGCCGAGGTCGACAACGTGAAGCCGGACGTCGATGTGCTGGTGATGGTGCCGGACGATCCGCCGGCCGCTGGTCCGGAGCGTGCGTTGGAGCCGCCGCCACTGGCCTTCCCGGGTGCGGCGACGCTCGCCGTTGCCGACGAAGTCGTGGACGGCGTCGTCGTGGCGGACACGGCGGCACAGCCGGACAGACCAACCACCAGCGCCAAGGCCGCTGCCGCGATCCACCCTGTCCTCTTCTTGTTCCTCTGTGCTTGACGGATCAGGCCCCGGCTCCACAGAAGATGCCTCGAGTCGTTCATGGTGACGCTCCTCCCACTCGTATTTCATACGAGCGTCTCGCACCAACCTAGGAGCTTGCTATGGGCATCCGTTTGATGTGCCGAGCGTCTCCTGTCAGTATTCAGAGCGGTCGTCACACGGTGTCGGCTTCACCCCAACCAGGACCGCCGAGACCCATCTCCTCAGGAGCCACGTCGCGAGTCGTCTGCGTGAACTGCCAGTGGTGGCCCGCCAAATCCTCCACCGTGCACTCGCGTTCGCCGTATGCGTATTCGGTCGGTTCCTGGAGTACTCGCGCACCCCGCGAGCGGACACGCTCGAACTGGGCGTCGACGTCGTCCACACGCACCTTCACGAGATGGGTCTCCGTGTGCGCTTGTGGCTGCTGCCGCTCGCCACTGACGTCGGCGACGATCATCGCCCCGTCAGCTCCGATCTGCAGCTGCGACCGGTGTGCATCGCCGACACGGACGCGCTCGACGAACCCGAAAACATCCGTGAGCCAGGCCACAGCGGCACGCACGTCCGGGTACACAAGCACCGGAACGACCGTCACGGGCGGGGCCGACCTGTTGTTGATCACAGGGTGATCATAGGCTCCCGCGGCAGGCACTGCCAGTGCCACCAGGGCCTTTGCAAAGTCAGCAAATTGCGTCACGCCGTTGGCCCAGTAGTGCGCTGGAGCTTGGAGAAACGCGCGAGCGCAGCGAGCAGGCGTATCGAGAGCAAGGAGCCCACACCGAATCCGCCGTGAGTGGTGCCGGATGCCGGGTGCCGGGTCGACGGTGCCGAGAGTCGATTTGGTGACGCCGCGAGCATCCGTTTCGAGTTCAGGCCCAGATTCGGGCGGATGCGCGACAGACTCGGGAGGCCGGCCGGGCGCACCGGTACCGAATTCAGGTTGGATCGGCCGATATGGCGCCTCAGCGTCTTCGGGTGCCGCTCCAGCCTGAATTCTGGCCCGCAACCCTGAGGGAGTAGCACCACCGACTGGTCCACTCGTGTATCAGCGCTGACCTTGAATACGCCCTGCAGTGCCACGTTCAGCCCTGCTGTGCGGCCCATTCGGCCACTCGCTGCGCGCTCTCTTCGTCGGAGAGGTCCTCGACGCGCGTCATGATCGACCACCTCACGCCGAACGGGTCGCGGATGCTTGCGAAACGGTCTCCTGAAACGAACGTTGAGAGCGGCTCTCGAATGGTCGCGCCTGCTTGCACGGCGCGCTCGAGCAGAGCGTCAGCATCCGAACAGTAGAGGCCGAGCGAGTAGCTGTCAGCATCGCCGGCCGGCCCTGCCACCAGCTGGTAGTCGGGATTGGGTTCGCCAAGCTGCAAGCGCCCGTGGCCGAAGTCGAGTTCGGCATGCGCGACGACTCCGCCGAATTCGGTAACGCCGATCGGGCGGGCGCCGAACACGTCCTGGTAGAACGCGATCGCATCCTTCGCCGATGGGATGGCCAGGAACGGGGTCAGACTCGTGTAGCCGTGCGGAATGCCGTGGCTCGTGTGTTCGCCGTCGGCTGCGATGGTCGGTTCGGATTTCGTAGTCTCAGTCATGGGGACGACGGTACGCGGCGGCGTACTGTGAGGGCTTGGAAATTCGCGACAAGCCGCGAGGCGTGACAACCTGACGATCGAGAGGTGTGCGGTGGAGCGTTCATTCAAGGGCATCCTCTATCCGACGCGGCTGCCCGAATTTCACCGGATACCTGCTCCGGAAGCTGTCGCACAACTGGTGCAATGGTTTTGGATTCCCGAATGGGACATTGAGCCCGGTCGCACATCACGCCAGCAGTTGATCGCGTATCCGACTTCGAATCTCGTCGTTCTGTCGAATGTGGTGGAGTTCGCAGGCCCGGCGACGCGGCGATCGCATCGTGATCTGACCGGCCGTGGCTGGGCCGTCGGGGCGCTCGTGCGCCCTGCGTTGGTGCCGTATCTCACAGAGGACCCTGGCCGCATGCGCGACAGGCTGACGACGCTGTCGCTTCCCGAGCTCCACGCAGCAGTTTCTTCGGCGATGGGGGCTTCGGAGATGGGGGCTTCGGAGATGGCCACGGCAGAGACCGAGGAGCGGCGGCGGTCCGCGGTGGGCGCGTTCGTGGACTGGCTGGTCGGGCAACATCCGGCGGTGTCAGCGGAAGGAGAGCTCGCCAACAGGATGATGGACATCATCGCACTTGATGCGGACGTTGTCCGGATCGACGATGTCGCCCGTCGACTCTCGGTTTCGCCGAGGACTCTGCAGCGCCTTGCGAATAAATACGTCGGACTCAGCCCGTCCGCGCTGATCAGGCGCCGCCGGCTGCAAGACGCCGCCGAGCGGTTGCGGACCGACCCGGCCGCGGAGCTTGCCGCCATTGCCGCCGAGCTCGGATACGCCGACCACGCTCACCTCACGAACGACTTCCGCAAGGTGCTCGGGTTCACGCCCAGCGCCTATCGACGCAGTACGCGATCGTGAAATTGAGCCCTTGCCATGGGGTGTATCCACACGCATGATGTCCCTAATCCTCGATCGGCTACGACCTCTGGGGGAAAGCGCCAATCCGGCGCTATGAAACGTGAGGTGACCATGAAATACATGCTGTTGATCTACGGAAACGAAGCCGCCTGGTCGGCGATGACGAAGCCTGCCTTCGAGGCGTTGATGGCAAAGCACGCCGCACTGATACAGGAGCTCCGCGCCTCAGGCGAGTTCATCGACACGAGCGAGCTGGTGACCGACAACGCCAAGGTGGTGCGCACCACCGGCGGAACCGTGCAGGTCACCGACGGTCCGTTCGTCGAGGTCAAAGAGGTGCTCGCAGGCTACTACCTGGTCGAATGCGAGAACATCGAACGCGCAACGGCGATCGCCGCGAAATTGGGCGAGGCCGAGTTCGGCTTGGTCGAGGTGCGCGCGACCACTCGCGAGCCGAACCACTGAGATGACCGCTGACCAGCGCGTCGAGGAGGCTATGCGGGCTGCGACTCCGCGGGCTCTCGGTGCGCTGGTTCGGCGGTTCGGCGACTTCGAGGCGTGCGAGGATGCCGTGCAGGAGGCGTTGCTCGCGGCATCCGCTGCATGGACCGCCACGGGCGTGCCGGACGACCCGACCGCGTGGCTGATCACCGTCGCGTCCCGTCGCCGGATCGACCAGCTCCGTGCGGATGTCGCGAGGATGCGCAGAGAGACGACGGATGCCGCGCTGTCGCTGCGTGAATTCGAGCGTGAATTCGAGCGCGAGATCGGGCCGGAGCCGGCGGGCGATGACGCCCTCACGCTGTTCGTGCTGTGCTGCCACCCGTCGCTCACGCCAACCTCGCAGATCGCTCTCACTCTTCGGGCGGTCGCGGGCCTGACGACCGCACAGATCGCCGCCGCGTTTCTGGTACCGCCGGCCGCAATGGCCAAGCGGATCACCCGGGCGAAGAAAACGATCAAGACCTCCGGTGCCCAATTCCAGCTGCCGGCCGGCGCCGAGCTGGCCGAGCGCCTGCGCACCGTCATGCACGTCATTTACCTGATCTTCAACGAGGGCTACGCCGAGACGCACGGCAGGCAACTCGAAAGCGCCGAGCTCACCGGCGAGGCAATCCGCCTCGCGCAGCTGCTGCGCCACCAACTACCGGGGGATGGCGAAGTCGTCGGCTTGCTCGCGCTCATGCTCCTCATCGATGCGCGACGCGCGGCACGCACGACACCCGATGGCGCCCTGGTGCCGCTCGCTGACCAGGACCACTCGCTCTGGGACGCCGCTGCGATCAGCGAGGGCGTCGCACTCATCACAGACAGTCTGTCCCGGCTGCTACTTGGTCCCTATCAAGTGCAGGCGGCAATCGCGGCGCTGCACGCCGAGGCTGCGAGCTCGGAAGACACCGACTGGGAGCAGATCCTCGCACTGTACGAAGTGCTTGAGCGGCTCGCGCCGAGCCCCATGGCTGCGCTCAGTGAGGCAGTTGCCTCCGCCATGGTGCACGGTACGGATGCCGGACTCGCGCAACTCGCGCTCCTCGACACGGTCGAACCGCTCTCATCGCACCACCGCCTGCACGCCGTGCGCGCGCACCTTCTCGAACTGACCGGCGAGCGTCGCGCAGCACGCGCCGAATACCTGGCCGCCGCGGAAGCAACCTCGAACGACGCCGAACGCCGTTATCTCGCCGATCGTGCGCATCGGCTCGACGCGGCCGACGAGCATGCGTGAGGGGACTCGGAGGGCCGCGTGCGTTTCGTGTCCTGAGCGAAGGGCGAGCGAGGATAGGAGCGCCAGCGAGAGTACTTTAGGTGGTCGAGTAGTGAGCGCCAGCGAGCGTATCGAGATCTCGTACGGGGTCTTGATACGGGTCTCGATACGGGTCTCGATACGCTCGTACCTCGCTACTCGACCACCGGGGGGCATACTACGACTGTGAAAAGGACCAGTCAGCTGCCGACGGGAGCGAGAGCTGCCACGATCGCCTGCGCACCGGCCCAATACGGCGCGTAATGGTTCGGGTCGTCGTTCACCTGCACGGCGTGCGCTGCCTCGGTCGGCGCCATGGTCTGCCAGCCGTCAAGGCTGGTTAACTTGTTGAAGAAGTTGGTTGCGGAGATGGAGGGGTCCATCCGATCGGCCAGCGTGCCCCATGCGCCGTTGTCGCGCTGCTGGAAGAGGCCCCGGCTATCCGGACCGGCGGCATCCCCGTAGTCGAGCACCCGAAGTCCGGACTCGCCCATGGCCGTCATCACCCCGACGGCTTGGGTGTGCGTGCCGATGCCTTGAGCACGAGCCGCATTCATGATGTACGCGGCGTTGATCAGCCGATCTTGGCAGTAGCCTGCAATCGGACCGGCCGGCACGGTAATGCCGCCGACGTTGACCGACGCCGCTGCAGGGCAGCTGACCGACCGGCTCGCAGAGGACGCGCCAAATGCACCGAATGGCGACGAATTGATGGCGACGACGGCGCCGCCGATGGCAAGACAGACGAAAAGCGCCGTGATGGCAAATGCTTTGCGCATGGCACAGCTCCTCGGGTCGGTCGTGGCAGCCGCGGGTCGGCCTGCGCGCAGTCGACACTACGGACCGACCCTCCACGGTCGATATGAACGGCCTGGGAGTCACCCGTTGTGCAGCGCCCCATTGCGAGTCGCCCCGCTAGGCGTGCTTGCGCGCCCGCGGGCCGCCGATGACCCGCTCGACCGGGCCGACGAGCCACTGGTTCCAAATGGCGAGGAACGCGGTCATCGCTGCTCCGGTGTACAGGATCGAGCCGATGACATCCGTCGGGTAATGCACTCCGATGTACAGGCGTGACCAGGCAACGAACAGCACACAGACCGCACCGATGATGATTGCCCATTTCTGTCCGCGGCGCTGCCGATACAAGAAGACGAAGCCGAGTGCGAGGGCCATCGCCAAGCAGGTGTGCCCGCTCGGAAAGCTGTCCAGTGTGACCTCGGTTGACAACGGGTGCGCGAGCAGGTGGAAGTCGGGGCGCGGGCGGTGCACGATCATCTTCACGAGCTCAGAGCTGAGCCATCCGCCGGCCACGACCAGCAGGAATGTCAGGCCGACCATCCGATCGCGCGTTCGCCAGAACACGCCGAGCGACACGAGAACGACGATCACGAGCCCCATTGCGGGCGAGAGCACCCATTGGACCGCCAGCGTCACCGCGTCCCAGAACGGAACGTGAGCACGACTGAGCCACTGGTCGACCCCGATTTCGGTGTGCGCCCACGACGCCGACCCGGCCAAGACCTTCGCCACGGCGACCACGACCAACGCAACCAGCACCGAGACGATCAGGGTCGCCCAGAATCGCCGGAATGGTGCGAGCATTCCGCGGAAGCGCGTGCGCTGCCCTGAACGGGTGAGAATCTCTGACGACATCAAGGCCCTTGTCTGTGTGTGGCTGTTGCGGGTGTGGCTGGTGTTTGTGACGGATGCTCCCAGCGTCTGCGGCGGGCTCTAAGATCTCTCGAAGGCTCCCCGTGGCTCAACGCGCGTTTCAGCGAAGCGGATCGAATCTACGGTACACGTCGGGCACGGCTTCGCCGGTCATCGAATCGGCCAAGAATTTGCCGGTGAGCGGGCCGAGGGTGATGCCCCACATGCCGTGGCCGCCGGCCACATGCACGCGTGGGGACTTCGTTGCGCCGATCAGCGGCAGCCCGTCCGGGGTGCATGGCCGTGAACCGACCCATTCTTCCTGCCGCTCATTCCAGTCGATGCCGGTGAGCATCGGCTTCGCCGCGTTCATGACCGCGTTGATTCTGCGCGGGTCCAACGGCGCCTCGGCCGACCGGAACTCCATCATGCCACTGACCCGAAAACGATTCCCCAACGGTGTGCACGCAACGCGTGCCGCTGGGAAGTAGATCGGCCGAGTCGGTATCGCCTCCGGCACGACGGTGAAGCTGTACCCGCGGCCGGCCTGTACCAGCTCGCGCACCCCGAATTCTCGAGCGAGTGCGCCCAACCAGGTGCCGGATGCGAGCACCACGGCATCCGCCGACAGCGTCTCGCCGGAAACGGGCACGAGCTGAACTCCGGATGCGCCGAGGTCGCGGACGTCGCGCACGTCGCAGCCGGTGACGATCTCTGCGCCCCGCGCGCGGACCGCGTCCGCCAACGCGGCCAGGAACTTCGGCGGATTGATGAAGTGCTGCCCGTGCAGTTTCACGCCGAACTTCACGCCATCGCCGAGCGTCGGCTCGAGCGCTCGCAGTTCGTCGCCGTCGGCCAACTCATAGTCGACCTCACCGCCTGCCGCGACGATGCCTCGGAACTCGTCGAGCAGGCCGTCGCGCTCCTTCTCGGTTCCGAACCCGGCGAGGAACGGCGCGGCCAGCTTCGTCGGCTCGGCGACGGCGCCGTCCGTCAGCTCATCGAAGGCACCCATCGCCATGCCGGCGACCTCGGCGTACACAGCCATCGAGGAACGCCAGAACGCCGGAGTGCAGTGTCGCGCGAATCCCAGCAGAAAACGCAGCAACTTCGGGTTCAGGCTGAACGGGACGTACAGCGGCGCAGACGGTCGCATCATGGCGCCGAGACCGTAGGCCAGCACTGCGGGCTCCGGCAATGGGATGGTGAGCGCGGGCGCGATCCAGCCCGCGTTGCCCCATGATGAGCCCGCGTTGACCGCGGTGCGCTCCGCGATCGTAACGCGGACCCCCCGCTCTTGCAGGAAATACGCCGTCGACAAGCCGACCATCCCTGCTCCGACGATGATGACGTGATCCGGGCCAGCCACTATGTTCCCTCCGTTGAGTACTTCCCATCCTGGCATTGCGGATGCCGCGCACAGCGCGCGCTGCGTGGCGGAGAATGGGACGGGAACAGCGCCGGAAGCAAGGAGGGTTCAATCGTGAGGGCCATCGAATACCGCAACACTGGCGGGCCGGAGGTTCTGCGGCTCGTCGAGAGGGAGTTTTCGGCCGTCGCCGCGGGCCAGGTCAGGGTGAGGATCTCGGTGGCGGGCGTGAACCCGACGGACTGGAAGTCACGGACCGGCGCGGGAGACGGTGCGCTGCTGCCGCAGCCGAAGGTGCCGGGCCAAGATGGTGCCGGCGTCGTCGATGCCGTCGGCACCGGGGTGACCCGACTCGCGCCCGGCGATCGCGTCTGGGTGTGGGACGCCGCACAGTACGCCGGCGGCGGCACCGCGCAGGAGTACGTGACATTGCCGGCCCGGCAGGTCGTCGCACTGCCGGGAACGGCGTCATTCGAGCTGGGTGCGACGCTCGGTATCCCCGCGCTGACCGCCCATCGTGCCCTCACTGCGTTCGAGCACGCCTCAGCGCAGTTGGCCGGCGGCAGCTTTCACGGTCGGAGTGTTCTCGTCGCGGGCGGAGCCGGCGCCGTCGGTCACGCCGCCATCGAGCTGGCCCGCTGGGCCGGCGCGACCGTGATCACGACGGTGAGCAGTGCAGAGAAGGCGGAGCTCGCCGCGCGCGCCGGTGCGCAGCACGTCATCAACTATCGTGAGGCGGATGTCGAAGCCGCGATCCGCGGCATCCACCCCGATGGTGTTGACATCATCGTCGAAGTGGACCCGCTCGCGAACCTCGAGCTGGATCAGAACGTGATTGCCGCGAATGGCACGATCGCGCTGTATGCCGCGGACGTCGGCACCGTGCTTCCACTGCCGGTGCGCGCGAACATGACGAAAAACGTGCGATACCAGTTCATCCTCACCTATACGACGACCCTCGCCGAGAAGGACGCAGCCGTGGCAGCGGTGAGCGACGCTGTGGCGGATGGTGCGCTGCGCGTTGGTGAGGCGGCCGGGCTGCCGATCATCCGTTTTCCTCTCGAACGCACCGCCGATGCGCATCGTGCGGTCGAGGCGGGCGCGATCGGCAAGGTGCTGATCGACGTGGACGCCTGACTCCCGCTTATTGACGCTCGCCGGCGTTGCTTTTCGGTGCGCAGGGAGTCAGGCTGAAGTCGGGCCGGTTTGCGCCAGGCACGCCTGCCCAGGTGAGTGGAAAGGAATGGCCACCGTGACTTCATCCTTTATTCCGGCGCAGGCACCGCCCGATCTGAAACCCGGCTTCTCGCTGCAGCTTCATCGCGGCGAGACGCTCGTCGTCGCCATTGTAGGGATCATCGTCGGCATCATGGCGTTGATTTGGCAGGACGCCACGCTCGCACTGATCGGGGTGCTCTTCGGCGCGTACCTGATTGTTTCCGGGGTAGTTCGGGTTGCTGCGGCGTTCGTGTCGAGGCATGTCGGTGCAGGTCACCGTTTTCTGATCGGCCTTTTGGGCGTGATCATTCTTGCCGCAGGCATCCTGTGTATCGCTGATCCGCAGCAGTCGATCGTCTTGCTGGCCTTCGTGATCGGCGTGGGGTGGATCGCCGGCGGCCTGGTTGATCTGATCGGAGCGGCGGCGAGCACGATCTTCCCACGTTGGTTCGGCGTGATCAGCGGGCTGTTCGCCCTGCTCGCCGGTCTTCTCGCGCTGACCTTGCCCGTGCTGACGTTGCAGGCTTTCATCATCGCAGGCGCGATCCTGCTGATCGCGGTGAGCGTGATGTCCTTGCTGACCCTGCCGAGACGAGTAACTTCAGCAGCCTGGTGAGCGCCGTGACTCATAGTGCCGTGGAGCCGGTGGTGGTGGCACCACCTTCGCGGCCGTCACGTCCTGTAGTGCGAGAGTGACCCTTCCGCGCCGAGTCTCGACGACGCACTCGCCAGCGGTGCGCTCGCGCAGATAGCCGAGCGCATCCGTGAAGCCGCCCTCGATGCGAGTGCGTACCGTCATCCGCGTGCCGAGGGCAACCGTCTGGATGAGTTGCACCGGGTCCGCCATATCGTCAGCTTAGAGCGCCGAAGTGCAACCGGCGTCGACTCGTAGCCGGCCCCGCCGCCCCACGCGCGCGGCGGCGGGGCGGCATAATGGCCAGATGCGACAGACATTGACCGTACCGGGTTCTCGGATCGCCGGCCTCGGCCATTACCAGCCTGAGCGCGTGCTGACGAATGACGAGCTCGCCGCCATGGTCGACACGACGGACGCGTGGATTCAGACGCGCACCGGCATCCGTACCCGTCATATCGCACGCGACGACGAATCGGTGCCGGAGCTCGCGACGAATGCCGCCCGGCACGCACTGGCGGACGCTGCACTCGAGATCGCCGACATCGACATGATCATCGTCGCCAGCACCTCGATGCTCGATCACAGCCCCAATGCGGCTGGACGGGTGGCTGCCGCGCTCGGTGCGCGCTCGCCGGTGATCATCGACGTGAACGTCGCGTGCTCCGGATTCGAGCACGCGATGGCGCTCGCCGACAACGCGATTCGGGCGGGCTCGGTGCGCACGGTGTTGGTGATTGGAGCGGAGAAGCTGTCCGCCATCACCGATTGGACCGACCGCGCGACCTGCGTGCTGACCGCTGACGGTGCCGGTGCCTTCGTGCTCACGGCGACGGACGACCCGCGAGTGGGGCCGGTGGTGTGGGGTTCAGAGCCGACACTGTCGCACGCCATCGAGGTCGAGATGCCGGACAACCACTTCACGCAGGACGGCCGAGCGATCTTCCGGTGGGCGATCACGGAGGCTGCGGCGCACGCCCGATCGGCGGTGGAGCAAGCGGGTCTGACGCTCGAGGAGATCGAGGTGTTCGTTCCGCACCAGGCCAACCTGCGCATCATCGAACCTCTCGCCAAGCAACTCGGGCTCGAGTCGAAAATCGTGGTGACGGATGTGATCGAATCGGGCAACACGTCGGCGGCGAGCATACCGCTGGGATTATCGAAGTGGTGGCATGCGGGTACGATTCCGGCTGATGTTCCCGCGCTCTTGTTCGGATTCGGTGGTGGCTTCGCCTACGCCGGACAGGTCGTCATGACCCCGCAGAGGTAGTGAAGATGTCATTTCCGCTGACAATCGGCTATGCCGCGATGTTGGAACAGTTCGCGCCGACGGAGGCACTTGAACTGAGTGCGTACGCCGAAGCGCATGGATTCTCAGGCGTCATGGCGTCGGACCATTTTCAGCCATGGGTGCCCGCCCAGGGGCAGGCCTCGTTCGTGTGGAGCGTGCTCGCGGCGGTCGGTGAGCGCACGAGCGGTGACTTCGGCTCTGGGGTCACCACGCCGAGCTTCCGGTGGCATCCGGCGATGGTGGCACAGGCATCCGCCACACTCGGGGCGATGTATCCGGGCCGGCATTGGCTCGGCGTCGGATCGGGGGAGGCCCTGAACGAGCACATCGCCGGCGGTTACTGGCCGGAGGCACCCGAACGCATCAACCGCATGTTCGAAGCGATCGAGGTCATCTCCAAACTGTTTTCCGGCTCGCTTTCCGGCAACGACGTGAAGCACTCCGGCCCGTATTTCAAGCTCGAGTCGACCCGGTTGTGGACCATGCCGGAGAAGGCCCCGGACATCCTGGTGGCCACGGCCGGCCCGGTGACGGCGAAGCGGGCGGGGCGGCACGCAGACGGGCTGATCACGGTCGGTGCGCCCCTGGAGAAGGTCGGCGGGTTGATGGCGCGCTTCGACGCCGGTGCGCGCGAGGCCGGCAAGGACCCGTCGAAAGCACCGAAAGTGTTGCAGCTGCATCTGAGTTGGGCCGAAACCGACGAGCTCGCGCTCGCGAACGCACTCCGCGAATGGCCGAACGGCGGCATGAGGTTTCCGAAAGCGGACATTCGCTCCCCGTTCGAGTTCGAGCAGCTGGCCAAACACGTGCGGCCGGAGGACTTCGAGGGTCGCATGGTGATCTCCTCGGACCCCGACGTACACCGGGCAGCAATCCAGCGCTTCGTCGACGTCGGCTTCGACCGCATCTACCTGCACAACGTCGGCCGCAATCAGCGCGAGTGGATCGACGTGTTCGGTCGAGACGTGCTGCCGAAACTCGCACGATGACGGGCGCATCGGTGGAGTCGTGGGCGCTGGAGGGCATCCCTGAGGTGCAGCCCGGCGACGACCTCGCGCGGCTGATCGGTGACGCCGTCGATGCGTTGGCCGCGCGTGAGCCGGCACGCGCTCTCGTCGACGGCGACATCCTCAGCGTCACAAGCAAAATCGTGTCGAAGGCCGAAGGGCGCATCGTCGCCGCGATGGATCGTGAGGATGCAATCACGGCTGAGACGGTGCGCGTCGTAGCGACCCGTGAGCATCCGAACGGGGTGACCCGAATCGTCGAGAACAGGCTCGGCATCGTCGCGGCGGCGGCGGGCGTCGACGCGAGCAACACCGCACCCGGCACCGTGCTGCTGCTGCCCGTGGATCCGGATGCGTCCGCACGCGCTCTCCGCGCAGCACTCGTCTCGCGCTTCGGTGTGCAACTCGGGGTCGTGATCACCGACACGCTGGGGCGCCCGTGGCGCGTCGGGCAGACGGATGTCGCCATCGGCGCAGCGGGGATCGTCGTCGTCGAGGATCTCCGAGGGGTTCTGGATGGCGCGGGACGCGTGTTGGCCGTCACTGCCCCGGCGGTCGCCGACGAACTCGCAGGGATGACGGATCTGGTCAAGGGAAAGGCGGGCGGGCATCCGGTCGCGGTCGTGCGCGGCATGGCCCGGCTCGTCAGTGTTGACGATGGGCTGGGCGCGCGCTCGATCGTGCGCACCGGCGAGTCCGACATGTTCCGGCTCGGCAGTGCGGAGGCGTATGCCGAGGGCCACGCGGCCGGTTACGCGGCGGGTTATGCGGCCGGGCTGGCAGCGACCAGAGCCCCCGGTTCAGTTGCCGCCGGTTCAATTGAGGCCGGTTCCGAGGACGCCGCGCCTTCCATGGCGTAGACGACGAGCGGCCCGCCGTGACGCGGATGCCTGATGACGTCGCACTGTGCGCCGTAGACACGCTCGATCAGCTCCGCCGTGATGACCTCGCGCGGGCTGCCGGCCGCAACGAGTGCTCCGTTCTGCAACAGGAGCAGCCGGTCGCAGTAGGCGGCAGCCAGGTTCAGATCGTGAATAGCGACCACGCTGGTGAGACCGAGTCGGCGAACCTGCGCGAGGAGCGACAGCTGGGCGGTGACATCGAGGTGGTTGGTCGGTTCGTCCAGCAGCAGAAGTGACGGCTCCTGCGTCAGCGCCCGGGCGATCTGCACCCGTTGCCGCTCGCCACCGCTGAGGCCGCGCCAGGTGCGTTCCGCGAGGTCGGTTGCGCCAACCGAGCGAAGCGCGGCAATGGCGATGGCGCGATCATCCGCGCCGTCGAAACCACCGAACACGCCGGTTCGATGTGGGATTCGGCCGAGCAGCACGACGTCGAGCACGCGCAGGTCGGTCTCCAGTTCTGCACTCTGTTCGAGCAGAGCGATGCGCTTGGCGGCGTCGCGTCGCCGCAATTCGTGCACGATCGCGCCGTCCAGAATCACGCGACCGGTCGTCGGTGCGTCGATTCCTGCGATCAGCCGCAGCAGTGTGGATTTGCCTGCACCGTTCGGCCCGAGCAGACCGGTGACGGTGCCGGCTGGCAACTCGGCGGAGACTCCGTCGAGGATGCGTCTACCATCGACCTCGCGAGTCACTCCGTCCAAGATGATGCTCATGTTGCAACCCTCCTGCTGCGGATCAGCACGATGAAGACTGGAACGCCGATGATCGCCGTGACGATGCCGACCGGCAACTCGCGCGGGTCGAACACGGTGCGGGCAAGCGTATCCGCAACGATGAGGAAGGCAGCGCCGGCCAAGGCCGCGGCCGGGATCAGCTCGCGGTGCCCGGGGCCCGCCAGCCCGCGCACCATATGCGGCAGGATGAGCCCGATGAAGCCGATCGCACCGCTGACGGCGACCATCGCCCCGGTCAGCAGTGCGACACCGCCGAGGAACATCCAGCGCGTCGGGCTGACGTTGACGCCGAGTGAGGCGGCCGACGTGTCGCCGAACGCGAAGGCGTCCAGTCGTGGCGCGGCCGCTACGATCAGCACGCCGATCACGACGAGCGCGGACCATGAGATCAGCGTCGACACCCACGTGGCGCCGGCCAGCGAGCCGAGAAGCCAGTTGAGGATGTCGCGGTAGGAATCTCCCTTCGCGGACCAGAAGATGACGAACGCGGTGCCTGCCGCGCACAGTTGAGCGATCGCGAGACCGGCCAGCACCAGTCGCCCCGTGGACAGCGATCCGCCCGACTTGGCAATGGCGAGGGTCGCGATCAGCGCGGCGAATGCCCCGACGAATGCAGCGGCCGGCAGGGCGAACGTCACACCGAGAATGAGCACGGCGACGGCGCCGAGACTGGCGCCGGATGAGACCCCGAGCAGGTATGGGTCCGCCAACGGGTTGCGCGTGATGCTTTGCATGACCGCACCGCTGATGGCCAGGCCGGCGCCGACCGCCGCCGCCGTCAGCACGCGAGGCAGGCGCAACTGCCAGACGATCGAATCCGTCAGGAGCGGTGGGGCTGCGACACCCGGGATGCCGATGTGGTGGCCGATGCTTCTGGCCACATCATCGAGGCTGATGCCGGCCGGCCCGATCGTGACGGCGATGCAGCCGACCGCCACGAGGGTGACAGCGAGGGCCAGTGTCCATGCTGCCGCGCGGCTGGAGCGCCGGACGCGGGGATGTGCGGCGGCCGCGAGCGTCATCTGTCCGTCTTCTTCAATTGTTCAGCTTCTTCAATTGGGCGATCACGCCCGCAGCCGCTTGCACGTTGCGCACCCCTGCTTCAGTCGACGCGAACGGCAGCACGATGAAGCGGTGATGGACGACCGCATCGAGATTCTTGGTGACCGGATTGGTTTCCAGCGTGCTGATCTTCGATTTCGCGGTGTTCCAGTCCGCATCGACGACCACGATGACGTGCGGGTTCGCCGCGGCGATCGCTTCCCAACTGACCGAACTCCAGGTGTCGTGCACATTCGAGAAGATGTTGTCGAGCCCGGACGCCCGCATGATCATCTCCGGCGCACCGATGCCCGCCCCGACATATGGGGTGGTGCCGCCGCTTGAGTACCACAGTGCACTGACCGACTTCTTCGGCGGCGTGAGCGCACGCAGTTGCGCCTTCTGTTGTGTCACGAGCTTTTGCGCCGCAGCGCTCGCCCCGAAAATGCGGCCGGCCTGATCGATCTCGGTGAACACGGTGTTGAACGTGAGCGGGTCGGGCATGAGGGAACTCTCCTTGCACGCCGACGGCGACACGTAGGTGCCGATTCCGAGGCCGGCGAGCGAGGCGCGCTCACCGACACCGTCTGCGGAGAAGTTCGACTCCCAGCCGCCGTAAATGAAGTCCGGTTGCAGTGCGAGCACAGCCTCTTGCCCGGGCAGGAACTCACTGATCACCTTCGGCGTTCCGTGGCTGGCGAGCGAGGCAGGGATCGGTCCATCGAGGAATGCTGAGCCGACGATGCGCTTGCCCAGTCCGAGGGCGAGCAAGAGTTCGGTCGCGGAGGATTTGATCGTCACGATGCGCTTCGGCGGGGCTCCGACCGTCACAGTGGTGCCGCAGTTGTCGATCGGCCCGGACGCGGCAGCCGACGCTGTCACCGAGGCGGATGCCGCGGACTGGCCGCTCGCGGCAGCGGAGCATCCGCTGAGCATGAGTGCGAGCGCCGTGGCGCCGACGAGAAGAACCGTATGGATTGGTGCGCGCATGACAACTTTCGAGGCGGGGTAAACAAGCACAGGGCAGAAAACACAGGAGGAGAAAACACTCGTTGACACAACACTGCGAGACCTGCCGCCCCAATCCGGAGTCGGCGCACCGTGCCAAATACAGCCGGGGGTCGTTGGCAAAAGTCTACGACAGTGACGTTGTCGCTGCACCCGAACGAGAACTCGGGCGATGCGCGACAATGGACGGATGCCGTCTCTCACGCATGAAGTGCGTCGCGCGGTTGCGCGCATGTCACGCACGCGTGCGTTCCGCCGGGTCGGCCCGGTCGTGATGCCACCGCTGGAACGCGGCATGCGGCTGCTCACGGGAGGGCGCGTGCAGTTGAGCGGGCTACTCGTGCCGTCACTCGTGTTGCATACTGTGGGGGCGAAGTCGGGCGTGCCGCGTGACACCACGCTCATGTACTGCCGAGATGGTGCCGGCAATCTGTTGGTGACGGGCAGCAACTTCGCACGCTCGGAGCATCCAGCGTGGACATGGAACCTCCTCGCACATCCGGATGCCGCGGTCAGCGTCCGCGGGCGACGCATCCGTGTGCATGCACGTCTGGTCAACGACGACGAGCGGGAGGCCGTGTGGGCAATCCTCGAAGCCCAGTGGCCTGACTATCGCCAATACGAGCGCACCGCTGGTCGGGTCATGCGGATCTTTCGTTTGGCGCGAGCCTGACCTCGGCGTCATGAATCGCTCCGGCGCGATAGCGTTTAATCATGCCCCTTGTCGGTGAATACGAACCCAGTCCGGTGAAGCGCTCTCGCGAGCAGGTGGAGCTCTACGAAAGTTCCGGTGGCACCGAAGGCCTGACACTGGGCGGGCGGGCTGTGATCATTCTGACCACGGTCGGCGCCAAGAGCGGCAGACTGCGCAAGACGCCGCTGATGCGGGTCGAGCACGACGGCGCCTACGCGGTGGTCGCGTCGATGGGCGGTGCACCGAAGCATCCGGTCTGGTACTTCAATATTCGGAAGATCTCCCAGGTCGAGCTGCAAGATGGCACGGCCAAGCGCGATTATCTCTCGCACGAGGCCACGGGCGATGAGAAAACGCTCTGGTGGGCGCGCGCCGTGGCGGCGTACCCTCCGTACGCGGACTACCAGCTGAGGACGACGCGGCAGATCCCGCTGTTCGTTCTGGAGCCCGCCCACGAGTAGTCGCCAAGCGGCCGAGTTCTGCCTTACGGCAGTTTTGACGCCGTGCCCGGGGTGAGGAAGCGGAATCGCGCCGTCAATTCCAGTCCGCAAGCACACCACAACGCGTTCCGTGCGACGTGATCGAGCGGCGTCGCTTAGATGTCGAGCGTGTTGCCGGGCTCGAGCGGGAAGAATTCGCCTCCGCTCTGTTCGGTCGCCCAGGCGATTCGTGCATTGGCCATTTTCTTGCCTGCGACCGAGTTGACCATCTCGTGCGTCGGGAAACTGCGCTTCGGCTTCACGGCGAGCACATAGTCGATGAACTCGGCCGCCTTGAGCCACGGCGCGCTGGACGGCACGGCGAGCACGTCGACCTCGACGCCCTCCGGGATGGTGAACGAGTCCCCCGGGTAGAACAGCTGGCCGTTGATCAGCACGCCCAGGTTGTCGACGATGGGGATCGATGAGTGGATCAAGGCGTGCTTGCCGCCGAAGAAACGCAGCGTGAACGGACCTGCTTCGACGGTGTCTCCTGCCGCGACCGTGATGATGTCGAAGTCGCTCGCTGCCGCTGCGACGCCGGCGGGCCCGTAGATCGGCACGCCGGGATTCATCTCAATCACGCGGTTGAGCTGCTCGGGCGTCCAGTGGTCGGCGTGCTCGTGCGTGATGACGACGGCGCTCGTGTTCACCGTGTCGGTCAGCGCGGTCGTGAACGACCCGGGGTCGACGAAGAGCTTCTTGCCGGATTCTTCCAGCAGCAACGCAGCATGTTCGAACTTGGTCAGTCTCATGAGGCACCAGCTAATACCCATTTCGACGACTTGGCAAACTGTGGAATATACCCCTATAGGGTATGGTTGGCAGCAGCATGAACGGGAGCACACAGGACATGCAGGACCACGACATGCACGAGCACACTGCGACCGAGGGCACGGAGACCGTCGCGGCCGGCGGACATCATGAGCACGCGGGGCATGAGGAGCACGCCGGGCATGATTCGGATGCTGGCCACTCGGGCCATGCCGGCCATGCCGGCCATGCCGGCCACGATCCGGCCATCTTTCGCCGCAAGTTCTGGGTGAGCCTGATCCTGACGGTGCCGACCATGGTGTTCTCGCCTGGGTTGCAGGAGATCCTCGGCCTGAACGGCCCGCGTTTTGCCGGGAGTCAATACATTCCGGCGGTGTTCGGAGTCGCGATCTTCCTGTACGGCGGCCTGGTGTTCCTGCGGGGTGCTGTGACGGAATTGCGGGCGCGGAAGCCCGGCATGATGACGTTGATCGCGCTCGCGATCCTTGTGGCGTTCGGCTACAGCGCCGCCGTCACCCTGGGCCTGCATGGGATGGATTTCTGGTGGGAACTCGCATCACTGATCACGATCATGTTGCTTGGCCACTGGATTGAGATGTCAGCCGTGATGGGCGCACAGAATGCGCTCGGTGAACTGGCTAAGCTGCTTCCGGATCAGGCTGAGCTCGTGACGCGCGGGGCGGACGGCACAGATAGCATCCAGACCGTCCCGGTGTCGGAGCTCGCGGTGGACTCACTCGTCCTGATCCGGCCGGGCGCGAGTATTCCCGCAGACGGTGTTGTCGTCGATGGACGCTCTGACGTCGACGAATCCCTGCTGACGGGGGAGTCCGTCCCGGTCGAGAAGACCGAGCGGGATGCTGTCGTCGCAGGCAGCATCAGCGGCACAGGCACCCTCACGGTGCGTGTCACGAAAGTCGGCTCAGACACGGCGATCGCGGGCATCATGCGATTGGTCGCAGACGCGCAGAATGCGAAGTCTGGGTCACAGTTGCTGGCCGACAAGGCGGCCGGATGGCTGTTCTACGTCGCGCTTGCCGCTGCGGCGATCACACTGGTCAGCTGGGCACTGATCGAACCGGGCGACCCGTCGTTCGTGCTGGAACGCGTCGTCACGGTGCTGATCATCGCGTGCCCGCACGCGCTCGGGCTCGCGATCCCACTCGTCGCCCAGATCGCTACAACGCTGGGTGCGCGCAACGGACTGCTGATTCGCAGCCGCGCCGCGTTGGAGGACGCGCGTCGGATCGACGTCGTGTTGTTCGACAAGACCGGCACGCTCACGGAGGGCAAGCAGGGGGTCGTCGCGGTGCACACCCGACAGGGGGTTGCAGAAGCGGAGTTGCTGGCGCTTGCCGCATCCGTCGAGGCTCCCGCGGAGCATCCGATCGGGCGGGCGATCGTTGATGCGGCGCTCGCGCGCGGCATCCGGGTGCCCAAGGTGGAAAACTTCCAAGCCATGCCCGGGCGAGGCGTCACCGGAGAAGTGGATGCGCGAACTGTTGCGGTCGGCGCCGCGCGTTTGCTTGACGAGCGCGGATTGGAACTCAGCCCGGAGTTGGTACAGGCCACCGTCGACGCAGGCCGTGACGCCCGGTCGGTCGTGTACGTCGTCGAGGGGGGGAGTGTTCTGGGTGCGATCGAACTTGCCGATGTCGTGCGTCCGCAATCTGCTGAGGCGGTGCGCTCGCTGGTGGATGCCGGAGTGCGCGTCGCCATGCTGACCGGAGACTCGCAGGCGGTCGCGTCAGCCGTGGCCGGCCAGTTGGGCATCACGGAGGTGCTCGCCGAGGTGTTGCCCGAGCGCAAGGCGGCCGCTGTCGCACAGCTGCAGGCGGACGGTTCCAAAGTCGCGATGGTCGGAGACGGCGTGAACGACGCGCCGGCACTCGCCCAGGCTGATGTCGGCATTGCGATCGGCGCGGGCACGGACGTCGCGATCGAGGCCGCTGGAATCGTGCTGGTGTCGAGTGATCCGCGTGGGGTTGCCCGCACCATCGCACTGTCGCACGCCACGTACCGCAAGATGCAGCAGAACCTGTTCTGGGCCACCGGCTACAACGTGTTCGCGATTCCCTTGGCTGCCGGAGCGCTGGTCTGGGCAGGGATCACCGTGTCGCCGGCGCTCGGAGCCGTTTTGATGAGCCTCTCAACCATCGTCGTCGCCCTGAACGCACAATTGCTGCGGCGGTTGCGGTTGCATTGACCCGCAGCAGCGCCGCGTTCCGCCATAATCAAGAACTATGTCGCCCGCCGCTCCCCGCATCGTCGTTGCGATCAATCCGCAAGCCTCGTTCGGGGCTCGACAGGAGGTTGGTCCGGCCGTGGTGACCGCGCTGAGCGCGGCCGGCTTCGATGTCGTCGCGATCACGCAACCGAACGGCGAGCTCCTGCGGCGTGAGACGATGGCGGCCGTCGACGCCGGCGCGGACGCACTCGTGATGGTCGGCGGCGACGGCATGGCCGGGATGGGGACGAACATCGTTGCAGGCACGGCAGTGCCCTTGGGCATCGTTCCGAGTGGCACCGGCAACGACGTGGCGCGCGGACTAGGTATACCGATCGACGATCCGGATGCCGCCATCCGCGCGCTGCTGGGCGCCTTGGAGCGCGGTCCGCGCGTGATCGACGCTGGGCGTATTCGGCAGGGCGGGCTCACCACGTGGTTCATCGGGGTGCTCTCCGCCGGATTCGACGCCGTGGTGAACGAGCGCGCCAACCGCATGTCGCATCCGCGCGGCAAAAGCCGGTACACGTTGGCCATGCTGCTTGAGCTCGTCAGCTTCCGGCCGATCGAGTATGTCGTGACCACAGACAGCGAGTCGTTCGCGACTCGCGCGATGCTGATCTCGGTCGCGAACAATCGCTCGATCGGTGGCGGAATGATGGTCGCTCCCGCCGCCGAACTCGACGATGGGCTGCTGGACCTGTTCATCGTCACTCCGATGTCCAAGATCCGTTTCATCAGCGTTTTCTCAAAAGTATTCTCCGGAACGCATACGTCGCTTCCTGAGGTGCAACTCTCCCGTGTTCGCAGTGTCAGGCTCGAGTCGCCGAGCACGATCGCCTATGCGGACGGCGAGCGGATCGGCACCCTGCCGATCGACGTGGAAGTCGTGCCGGGAGCGCTGCGCGTTTTGGCGTGAACGACGCCGGCGGTCAGTTTGTTCCGCGGGGCGGCGTGTGGCATACTCGATGAGTTGCAAGCGGCCCCATCGTTTAGCGGCCTAGGACGTCGCCCTCTCACGGCGGTAACGCGGGTTCAAATCCCGCTGGGGTCACAATCGCCCGGATACCAGTCATTCGCTGGTGTCCGGGCTTTTTGTCTGCGTGGCAGCGGGCGCGCCCACTGGGCACGTTCACGACCATCCGCCTGGTGATGAGCCAGCGGCGGCCTGGTCAGTTGTGCGCTTTCGGGCTCCCCTGATCGGTTGAAGGCGGCGCGAAGAGGCCGGTGAAGTCAGTGCCGCCCGGAACTCCCTCTTGCGCTACCCCGGAGTCTTGACGATAGCCCGGACCGGAATGCGCTTGCCCGTCCGGTTTGTCGTGCAGGACCCGGTCTCGCGTTACTCCGGCGTTCGGTTTGCTCAGCCGCGGTTGCGTGACAGTAGCAGAAAGTAGCAGAAAGACGTCCCGGCTGACGAAACCGGATGAGCGTGCCATCAGATCGTCTGTTTCGATGCGTCCCTCTCGTGCTGCCAAGGCCTGAGGGGTAGCCTTTTCGCATGTGCCGGAACATCCACACCCTCCACAATTTCGAGCCCGCTGCAACGAGTGATGAAGTGCACGCGGCCGCACTGCAGTATGTGCGCAAGATCAGCGGGACGACGAAGCCGTCGAAGGCGAACGTCGAGGCGTTCGACCGCGCCGTCGCCGAGATCGCGCATCTCACCCAACATCTGCTCGACGACCTTGTAACGACCGCCCCGCCGAAAGACCGCGAGGTCGAGGCAGTGAAGGCGAAGGAGCGCTCGGCCCGCCGCTTCGCCGCGGCCTGAGACACACGCAGTCGCGTTCCGCGTCAGAAATTCCTTACAAGATTTTGGGCGACTATGTCGGATTGGGACACGGCGGTTCGTTGTAAGGGTGAGTGGCAGCCCATGAGGGGCGCCCGAACCGCTGGAGATGATGAGCGATGCAGTACTTAGTTTCCGTGATCGAGCAGTTCCTCCCGGGTGGCGTCCGAGAGAAGGAGACAGGGTCCGCCACCGCGTCTGAGGCGGCAGCAATCGATAAGTTCAACGATCAGCTCATAGCTGAGGGCTATTGGGTCTTCGCCGGCGGCCTCGACTCGCCCAGCACGGCCACCGTCATCGACAACCGAGGCGACGAGTTGGCTTTCACCGACGGGCCGTTCCTCGAGTCGAAGGAGCACTTGGGCGGCTTCTGGATCATCGAGGCGCCCGACCTCGACGTGGTGCTGGGGCTCGCTGCGCAGGGCTCGAAGGCCTGCAACCGCAGGATCGAGGTACGGCCGTTCCTGAGCATGTGAGCATGCCCGATGCTCAGCAGGCGGTCACTCGCGCCCACCGCGATGAGTGGGCGCGGGTCGTCGCCTCCCTGACCAAGCGTTTCGGAGACCTCGACGTCGCCGAGGAGGCGGCCGCGGAAGCGTTCGCGACTGCCGTCGCGCGATGGCCTGTTGCTGGCGTACCTCCTAACCGCGGCGCGTGGCTGACCACCACCGCCTATCGCAAGGCGATCGACAGGATCCGGCGCGATCAGAAGCGGTACGACAAGCAGAAGGAGGCTCAGCTGTTGTACGACGACGAACCGCCCAAGCCTCTCGGCGCCATCCATGACGACAGGCTCCGACTGATCTTCACTTGCTGTCATCCGGCCCTCGCGATGGATGCCCGGGTGGCGTTGACGCTGCGCATGGTCGGCGGGCTGACCGTGCCGGAGATCGCACGCGCGTTCGTGGTGCAGGAATCGACCATCGGTCAGCGAATCACACGCGCGAAGGCCAAGATCAAGGCGGCTCGCATCCCGTATCGGATGCCGTCCACGACGGATCTTCCGGCGCGTGTCTCCGGCGTTCTCGCCGTGCTCTTCCTCGTCTTCAACGAGGGCTATCTGGCCACCGGCTCCGACACTGATCCCGTTCGGAACGACCTGACCGCCGAAGCGATCCGGCTTACTCGGCTGCTCCGCGAACTCATGCCGCAGGACGGTGAGGCGGCCGGCCTGCTTGCATTGATGCTCCTCATCGAGGCTCGCCGTGCTGCACGGGTGTCGGCGAGTGGCGAGCTTGTGCCGCTCGGCGAGCAGGATCGCGGCGCGTGGGACGCGGGGCTGATCACCGAGGGGCACCAACTCGTGCGTGAGCGCCTGGCCGCCGGCGTGGCTCCGGGTCGCTACCAGCTGCTCGCGGCGATCAATGCCGTGCACACCTCAGGCCGCGACATCCGCGACACCGATTGGTCGCAGGTCGTCGCCCTGTACGACCAACTCGTCCGCCTTGACCGCTCGCCCATCATCGCCCTCAACCGGGCCATCGCGGTTGCCGAGATCGACGGTCCGGAGGTAGCTCTGGGTACCGTCGACCATCTGGCGGGCACCCTGGCGGGCTATCACGCCTACCACGCCGCCCGCGCCGACCTGCTGCGCCGGCTGGGCCGCGGTCAGGAGTCGCGCGCGGCGTATGACGAAGCGATCGAGTTGGCAGGCAACACCGCCGAGAGCGCCTACCTCACCCGCCGCCGGGATCAGCTATTTCGCCCGGGCAACGCCGCGGCAGGAGCGCTTGACGCAGACTGAGTTATACATAATATAATAGTTGTTATGCCTATAACTAATGCCAACTCTGCATCGAGTTCACCGACGCTGGCAGCACGACGAGTGCTGCTGATCGGAGCATCGCGCGGTCTGGGCCTCGCGCTTGCCGACGAGTGGGTGCGGCGCGGTTGGCAGGTCGTCGCCACCGTTCGCGGCACGGACCGCACACCATTGCACGATCTTGCGGATGCCAGGCTCGCGGATGCCAGCACAGGGCAG
>Ga0208357_1000388_pt1 | contig 35768 bp, 32 predicted proteins | sample NGESurdeep092012_6_FD_184487 | JGI IMG/M metagenome (GOLD analysis project Ga0208357, IMG submission 184487) | Arctic peat soil microbial communities from Barrow, Alaska - NGEE Surface sample F52-2 deep-092012 (SPAdes) | ecosystem: Environmental > Terrestrial > Soil > Wetlands > Peat ...
GGCCGCCCGGGGCATCGTCTTCGGCGTCATCATCGCCGTGCTGGGGATCACCGTCGTGGTGCTCTTCTGCGTGGGCTTCATCCGGCTGACCACCATTGCGGGGCATCGGATCTGGGCGTCCTACCTGGTCCTGGGCCTCATCTTCTGTGCCGTGGGCGCTGTGCTGTACTCGCGCCGCGGTGTCCCGCCCGATGCCTGAGCGCCGCAAGGTCGTCGTCGTCGGGAGCGGGCCGGCGGGTCTCACCGCCGCCCTCTACTCGGCGCGGGCCCAACTCGAGCCGCTGGTCATCGAAGGCGAGCCCTCCTCTACCAGCGACCAGCCGGGGGGCCAGCTCATGCTGACCACCGACGTCGAGAACTTCCCCGGCTTCGTCGACGGGGTCATGGGGCCCGACCTCATGGGGATGATGCGGGCCCAGGCGCTGCGCTTCGACGCCGAGCTGCGCACGGCCAAGGTCAACCGGGTCAACCTCGCCTCCTGGCCCTTCGAGCTCTGGATCGGCGACCCCGAAGCGGACGAGCCCACCGTCCTGGCCGACACGCTCATCATCGCCACGGGCGCCCGCTCCCTCATGCTGGGCTGCCCCAACGAACAGCGCCTCCTCGGGTACGGGGTGTCCACCTGCGCCACCTGCGACGGCTTCTTCTTCCGCGAGCAGCACATCGCGGTGGCCGGGGGCGGCGACTCCGCCCTGGAGGAGGCCCTCTTCCTGACCCGCTTCGCCTCCAAGGTGACCGTCATCCACCGACGCGACGAGCTGCGGGCCTCCAAAATCATGCAGGAGCGCGCCTTCAAGAACCCCAAAATCGAATTCCACTGGAATGCCGTGATCACCGGCGTGCTGGGCGACACCAAGGTCAGCGGTGTGCAGCTGCGCGACACCGTCACCGGCGAAGAGTCCGAGCTCGGTGTGACCGGCCTCTTCGTCGCCATCGGGCACGAGCCCAACAGCTCGCTGTTCAAGGGCCAGCTGGAGCTCGAGGCCAATGGCTACGTCCGCACCATCGACGGCACCACCCGCACCAGCGTCGACGGTGTGTTCGCCGCCGGCGACGTGCAGGACGACTATTACCGCCAGGCCATCACCTCGGCCGGCTCGGGCTGCATGGCCGCCATCGACGCCGAGCGCTGGCTCGAAGAGCGCGGCGAGTAGGCGGGAACAGAACCACACGGACCGGCGTTATACCCTCTGACAAGGAGATTGCCATGAGCGAGAAGATCGAGACCCTGACCGACGCTACCTTTGACGAGCATGTCAAAGCTTCGGATGTCCCCGTCCTGGTGGACTTCTGGGCGGAATGGTGCGGCCCGTGCAAGATGATCTCCCCGGTGTTGGAGGAGATCGCAGAGGAGCAGGCCGGGAAGATCCGGATCGGCAAGCTCAACATCGACGACAACCTGGACGTGACCCGTCGCTTCGACGTGATGAGCATTCCGACGCTGATCCTGTTCAAGGACGGGGAGCCGCAGGTACGCCTGATCGGGGCGAAGCCCAAGGGCCAGCTGCTCGAGGAGATCTCCGCCTACCTGTAGGCCTGCCCCTCGCCGTCGGAGACCGCGGTGACGCGGTCTCCGACATTCAGCACCGCCTGACCGCCATCCTCCCCGGCGCGCCCGTCGACCCCGACGGCATCTTCGGCCCGGGCACGCGGGCCGCCCTCGAGGCCTTCCAGCGCCTGCGCGGCCTGCGCGTCGACGGCGTCTGTGGCCCTCAGACCTGGAACACCCTGGTCGAGGCCGGTTTTCGCCTCGGTGACCGCTTCCTCTTCCGGCGCACCCCCATGCTGCGGGGCGACGACGTGGCCGAACTGCAGCAGCGCCTGTGCAGCCTGGGGTTCGACACCGGCCGGGTGGACGGGATCTTCGGTGACGCCACGGCGGGTGCGCTGGCCGACTTCCAGGGCAACGCCGGGCTGCCGATCGACCCCATCGTGGGCGGCGCCACCTTGCGCGAGCTCATCCGCCTGGAGAGCCGCCACGAAGCACCCGAGTACGTCTCTACCGTGCGCGCCCGGGCCGAGCTCCGCCATGCCGCGCCCACCTTGACCGGACGCCACGTGGCGGTGGGCGAAGGTGGAGGCTTGGGCAGTGTCACCGCCGCCCTGCGGCGGCGGCTCCTCCCCAGCGGCACCCAGGTGACCGAGCTCCATCACCCCGACGACTCCGCCCAGGCCCTCCAGGCCAACGAGCTGTCGGTCGATGTCTACCTCGGCCTCCGGCTCGACCCGAGGGGGTCGAGCTGCAGCACCTCGTACTGGGCCGGCTATCGCGATCAATCCCAGGGCGGGAAACTGTTGGCCGAACTGGTCCAGCGCGCCGTTCCCGGGGCGCTCGGCATCGAGGACGGGGGGGCTCTGGGCATGTCGCTCCCCATCCTGCGCGAGACGCGGATGCCTGCAGTTCTGGTTGAGGTTGGCCCGGCCAGCCGGGTGGTCGAACGGGCCGCCCTGCTGGCCGTAGCCCTCTCGGCCGCCCTCGGTGAGTGGGTTGACGCCTCCTGGGACTGAGGTGACGGCTACGCGTGGTAACCCTCGGCAAGATGAACTGGGTAACAATCCACAACGTCATGCACAGGTTGTGGATGAAGCTGAACGGTGCCTTGACAGTTGCGTGAACAATCAGGCGCCGCTGTCACCGACCATGGCCCGGTAGATCCGCTCGAGGTCCTCCAGGGTGGCGAATTCCACGACGAGGCGCCCCCGCCGGTTCTGAATATCCACCTTGACCCGGGTGTTCAAATAGGTTGAGAGAAGATCTTCCAGCTCCAGGACACCGGGCTCAGGCAGCTTCCGGCCCGGCCCCTCCCGGCCCCTCCCAACGGTACTACCCTTGGTACTACCGTTGGCCTCGGCGGCTTCATCCTCGACCGGGGGGGGCACCACGTGCAGCTCGGTCTCGCCCCGCACGAGATCTTCCACCGCCCGGACGGTGAGGCCCTCTTCCACGATCTGCACCACCAGGTGATCCTGGAGGGCACGGTCCGGCGTGCCCAGCAGGGCCCGGGCGTGCCCGGCCGAGATCGTTCCTTCGGCCAGCGCCCGTTGAGCCCCCGCCGGCAGCTGGAGGAGGCGGAGGGTGTTGGTGACGGTGGCCCTCCCCTTCCCCATGCGGGTGGCCACCTGCTCGTGGGTCAGTCCGAATTCATCAATGAGCTGTTGATAGGCCGCCGCTTCCTCGAGGGCGTTGAGGTCCTCGCGGTGAAGGTTCTCGACCAGCGCCTGTTCCAAGCTGACCGCGTCGCCGGCGTCGGGCTGGACCAAGACCCGGATGGTCTGGAGCCCGGCTCGACGGCAGGCTCGCCACCGCCGCTCCCCCGCGATCAGCTCGTAGCTCTCCTGCTCGCCCTCGACCTCTCGCACCAGGACCGGCTGGAGCAGGCCGACCTCCCGGATGGAGGCGGCCAACGACGACATGGACTCCTCGTCGAAATGACTGCGTGGTTGAAGGTCATTGGGCTTGATGGCCGAGATCGACACCGTCCGCAAGGCCGAGTCGAGCTCCCCGACCGCTTCGGTCGGAATGAGTGCGCTGAGCCCTTTACCGAGTCCGCTGCGCCGCGCCATTGCTCACCTCCTTCGCCAAGTCACGGTAGGCCACGGCCCCTCGTGACGTCGGATCGAACACTGTGATGGGTTGACCGAAGGACGGTGCCTCCGAGAGTCGCACGGTGCGGGGGATGACGCTCTTGCACACCCGCCCGGAGAAGTGGGCCCGGACTTCCTTGGCCACGTCGACGGAGAGCCGGGTCCGGGCGTCGTACATCGTCAAGACGATGGTGGACACCTCGAGGGTTTCGTTCAGGTTCGACGAGACCAGCTTGACATTGCGCAGGAGCTGGCTCAGCCCCTCCAGGGCGTAGTACTCGCACTGGATGGGGACGAGGACCTCACCGGCCGCAGCCAGACCGTTGACGGTGATGAGGCCCAGCGATGGGGGACAGTCGATGAGGATGAAGTCGAAGTCGTTGACGACGCCGTCGATGGCCCGCTTCAGCTTCAACTCCCGGCTGAAGGCCGGCACCAGTTCGATCTCGATCCCGGCCAGGTCAATGGTGGCCGGGGCCACGAAGAGGTTCTTGACGCTGGTGGGCTCAATGCAGTCCTCGAGGGGCGCCTCCCGCATGATGACGTCGTACATGGACAGCTCGAAGTTCCGGGCGTCGATGCCCAATCCAGTGGTGGCGTTGCCCTGTGGATCCAGATCGATGACCAGGACCCGGTAGTCCATCTCGGCCAGGGCCGCACCCAGATTGACGGTGGTGGTGGTCTTTCCGACCCCACCCTTCTGGTTGGCCACGGCGATGACCCGGGGCAAGTCCAGGGTCACGGGCCGCTCGGCCGGCAGGAGCTCTTCCGTCTCGGTGCTGATGGAGGGCGACCTCCTTCGGGCTTCCTTGGACACCGCGTGCTTCGGTTCGGGAATCGGCTCGGGGCTCGGTTCGGGAGCCGGTTCGGGAGCCGGCTCGGGGGTCGGCGCGGGTTCTGATAGTTCCGGCCCGGCGGCGGACTCGACTGCGGCGTGCGCCGGCGCCCGCGCCATGGCCGGTTCCGGCACGGGTTGTGGCTCTGGCACTGGCTCTGGCCGGGGGGTCGGATCGGGAAGGGCTTCTGGTTGGGCTGTCGCCGGCTCGGCCGCCCATTGGCCCACCGCAGGCTCCGGTACCTCGGCGATGACCGGCTCGGGCTGGATAACCGGCTCTTGTTGGGATACGGGTTCTCGTTGGATGACGGGTTCTGGTTGGAGGACGGACTCCGGCTGGATCACCGGCTCGGGCTGGGGTACCGGCTCCGGCTCTGGCTGTGGTTCGGGATCCGGTGCGGGCAAGGGTGGGGGAGTGGGACGGGTTTCCGTTTGCTCAATATCGAACGGGGCGGACGACGGAATGACGGGCAGCCCGTCGATCAGCACCTTGGAGGGAGCGTCGGGACCATTCTGGTCCACCTGCGGTTCGCCGGAACTCTGCTCCATGCCCTCTTGAGCGGGGGCCTGATCTCCATTGGCTGGTCTGGCACCGCGATTTCGGCGGCGATGCCGCATCAGGTGGCTCTCCCGGATCGCCGCATCAAGTGCCTATCCTGTCTTGCCCGTCCCCTCAGGTCAAGGGTTCTCACCTGTTTCACGTGAAACAATTCCGGCGGACCAACGCCGGGAGGATTTCTGGCCCTTCGGATATGAGCCTGCTCCAGTGACGGCGCGCTCTCTCTTCAACGACCCAGTCACCTGCCCCCGAGGGGCCCTCCCAGGGGCCCGCTGTGGGTCAGGCCCGGCGCATCCCGACGGGCGGCCCGGGGCGGCCCACGTCGCACCCCAGGACCTGGCACGTGCAGCCAGCGGATCACGTTCTCCTCCCCCTGGGCTCGTGCAGCGGCAACCAGGGGGAGCGCGACGAATACTTCATCCTCGTGGGACGCCCGGCTCCCATGGGCGGGTGTGGGCAGAACCTCGTGGGACGTCGGTTCCCATGGGGCGAGGGTGGGCAAAGCACTGGGCTTGCCTCTGATCACGTCGGCGAACTGGACCACACAGCCATCGCAGATACGTACCCGGGCCGCGGACAAAGAATCCTCGCCCTTTGGCTTCAGGCAGAACGAGCTCGCCGCGACCACTCGTCGGACCCCTCTTGCCGGTGACCGACCCTGTCGGCCCTCACCTTTCAGATATCAGGCAACGCCTGACCAAGACCACGGTGCTGACACCTGCTCATTGCCGGGCGGGGAATGAGCCCGATTGTCCCGGCGATGTTCCACGTGGAACAGGCCAAGTTGCTCAGAACAGGGGTTGCTTTGCGGGAACTCCGTTTCGTCGGGGAAACCGCTCAGGGCAGGCCTCCCGTTGGTAGAGCACCTGGTACCCGAAGCCTTCTCTGACGAACTCCCCCAGTTCCAGGCCCACCTGAGCCACCCCGTCGGCGGGCCAGCGGGCCCGGTGGCCGTCCTCCTCGGGGGCTCCCGGAGGCTCCGAGACGATGAGCCATCCACCCTGGCGCAGGAACGGCGCGCCGCACTCGGCGACCACGGCCGGGGCACCGAAGGACCGCACCACCACCCCGTCAAACGTCCCCCTGTACTCCGGATCACGCCCGCACACTTCGGCTCGTTGGTGGACCACGGCGACTCGTTCCCCCAGCCCGCAGCGCCGCACCGCTCGCTGGAGGAACTCCGTGCGGCGCTCGTTGGCGTCCAGGAGGACGAGGGTGGCGGCCGGCCAGCGGATGGCGATCACCAGCCCGGGCAGCCCGCCGCCCGAGCCCAGGTCGAGGATGTGGGGCGCCCGCGTCCCCGATGGCACCGGTTGGCGGCGGGCCAGATCAACGAATCCGGCGGCGTGCTCGAGGTGGGGCTCGATCGGCCCCGGCCCCAGGAAACCGGCGCGGCGAGCGTCGAGGAGGACGTCGCCCAGGGCAGCGGGGGAGGGGACCGCGTGGTCGGTGTCGGGCACCGAGCCTGTGTCAGCCCGTAGGGGCGATGACGATGTAGCGGTTGGGATCCTCGCCCTCGGAGCGGGTGGCCACCCCGTCGATCTCGTTGACCGCATCATGCACGGCCTTGCGGTCGGCCGGGCTCATGGACTCGAGGGCCTTCTCCTGGCCCGAGGCGATGACCTCCTCGGCGATCTGGGTGCTGAACCTCTTGAGGGCGGCCGAGCGCTTCTCCCGGTACCCGGCCACGTCCACCAGGATCCGGTCGGTGCGCGACGGGCACTGGCGCTGGACCACGGCCCGGGTGATGTCCTGGAGGGCGCTCAGGGTCGAGCCACGAGGCCCCACCAGCAACCCGAGCTCATCGCCCCGGGCGGCGATCTCGACCGTCTCCTCGTCGATCAGACGGGTCTCCACGGTGGCCTGCATGCCGTACTCGCTGAGGAGGCCGGCCAGAAAGGCCCGGCCCACCTCGCCCTGCTCTTCGAGGGTCATTCCTTCGGCCATGGCAACCGTCTCCTTCGGTTCGGTACTGCGCTGCTGGTTCTTCTCCGCCGGCCGCGGCGCCGTGGTGGTCGACGGGCTCTGGCCGTTCTCCGCCAGAGCCGCCCCAGCCCCCCCGGCGGCGGCTTGGCTGCGGTTCCGACGTCGGCGCGCTGACCGGCTGGTGCCGGTCCCGGTCCGCTCGCCCGACCCGCCGCCCCTGGTCGGAACGTCCCCGTCGGCCGCCGCCCTTCCGTCGGGCTTCGGTGCACCCAGGCGTTGCGCATTGCCCGAGCCCTGGTTGCGGTTCCCCCCGCGTTCACGGTCGCGAGGGCGGCGCTCCCGCTTGGGCCGGGGACCGACCGGACGCACCCGGGCCCGCACCCGGGCCTCGCCGCGGGTACGCCCGAAGAGGCCCGCCTTGGGCTCCGCCAGCACGATGACCTCGGCGTCGCCCACGGCCACGCCCAGCTGGTCCAGGGCCGACTCGGTGGCTTCTTCGACTGTCTTTGCTGCGACCTCTACCCACTCCACGCTCTATCGCGCCTTTCTTTCCTTCTTAGAACGAGAGCGCGGGTGCGGCTTGGGCGCCGGCGTCTTCGCATCGTCGGCCGATCCATTGCCGCTGGCCTTGCCGTTGGTCGTGGCCCGCCTGCCGGCCGAACCCTTGCCCGAGGCCGGGCGCTTGCCCGTGGTGGGACGCCTGCCGTTGCCGTTGGTCCCGTTGGTCCCGCCGGGGTTCTTGGGCGCGGTGGTGCTCTTGCCGGCGGGCTTGGCGCCCCCCTTGCCCGTCGGCTTGGGGCCGGTCTCTTCGGGCAGGGCCTCCGTCTGGGTGCCCTTGGCACCCTTGGCGCCGGCCCCGATCTCGCGCTCCGCCCCGGCCGGCGACACCATGCCGGTCCGGAACATGACCTCCTGTGTCGCGATCCGCATCGCCGACGAGAACACCATGTAGATGGTCGCTCCGGCCGGCACTCTCAGGTAAATGACACCGAAGATAATCGGGAAAAACTTCTGCATTGTTTGCATCTGTGGATTGGCTTGCGCCGCCCCAGGATTACGGCTGTTCATCTGCTTCATTTGGTAGTACTGCAGGAAAATAGCAGCCCCGATTAAAACCAAATAGGGGATCATCAGAACGGCCTGGCTGGCGCTCCCGGGGAAGGTATGGGTGGTAAACGGCGTGGACGAGAGGTCCATGCCAAACCACCAGTGCATCTGGCCATGGTTGATGACCAGATTGTTGTACATCTTGCCTGTTGTCGGGATGTACCGGGGCGCCGCACAGCCGTAGATACTGCTGGTGTGACACACGACTGTGTGTCCCATGCCATTTACGTATGTCGCGCCGTTCTTTACCGTATTGGACAGCCCTCGAATGAGCGAATACAGCACGATCAGGAAGGGCATCTGCAACAAGGACGGCAGGCAGGCGCCGAACGGGCTGGTCCCGTTCTCCTTGTACAGCTTCATCATTTCCTGGTTGAGCAGTTCCCGGTTCTCGGGGCCCTTGTACTTGGTCTGCAGCTTCTTCATCTCCGGCTGCAGCCGCTGCATGGCGATCATCGACTTGGTGCTCTTGACGGTCACCGGGGTCAGCGCCAGCATGATGAGCACGGTCAAGCCGATGATGGAGAGGCCGTAGTTGCCGGTGACCGAGTAGATCCCGGCGACGATCAGGCCGAAGAACTCGAAGAGCGGGTGGAAGATCTTCCCGATCAACGAAAACAGGGAGTTAGAAACACCCAACAGGGGCGACACCAGGCTGGTCATGGCCGGGTCCCCGCCCGCCGGCTCGGCGCCTGGGCGTGGACGTGCAGCGGCACCAGATCAACCCCGTGGGGCCCGAAGGGGCGGCAGCGCAGCAGGCGCCTGGCCGTGAGGGACAGCCCTCGCCAGAACCCGTGCTCGGCGAAGGCCTCGGCGGCATAGGTGGAGCAGCTGGGGTAGAAGCGGCAGGGTGACACCCGGCCCGAGGCCGCTCCTTGATACGCCTGGAGCGCCCGCACCGCCACCCGTGACGCCCGGCTCATCGGAGGGGGGGCGTCACTCACCGGCGGCACCCCGCAGGGCCCGGCCGACGCAGCGCGACAGCTCGGCCGGGCTGCACCGGGCCGCGTCGGGGTCGAAACCGAGGAGGTAGGTGCCCCGGGGCAGGTCCCGGGCGGCGGCCCGGGCGGACTCGCGGGCCCGGCGGCGGAGGGTGTTGCGGACCACGGCATTGCCACAGCGTTTCCCGATTGTGTATCCCACCTGGGGGAAGACACCCGGAAGCCCGGGGTCGGCGGCCACGAAGGTGGACCGGACGGGGCCACAGCGAGCGCGAGCCCGTGACCGCTGCAGTTGGCCAAAGGCAGCGCGAGTCCGAATTCGTCCGAGCGTGCGAGCAGGCACCAGCAGCTCAGACGGTGAGGCGGTGGCGGCCCTTGAGGCGCCGTGACTTCAAGATGGAGCGGCCGGCTCGGGTCGACATGCGCTTGCGGAAGCCATGGGTCTTGGCCCGCTTGCGGGTGTTTGGTTGGTAGGTGCGCTTCATTCCTCAGCCTTTCGCCTCGCCTGGGAGCATGACACGCCAGGCAGCAGAGTTCGTACGACCACCTGGGGTGCCGCCCGTGGGCAGCGGCAGTGGGGTGGCGCACATGTTAGGCGCGAACCACCGATCCCCACTAGTCGGACCACGTGTCACGGTGTACCTTCAACCAATTACCGCACCGAGGGACGTTCAGACCTTGCCCAGGACCCCGCGGACGGATGAAGGGCGATCGGACGACCACGTGACGCAACCCGGAGATCTATGGACACGGTGCAGCGAATCGCTCCGCGAGCAGGTATCGGAGACGACATGGCAGCTCTGGCTCTCGGGGATCGAGCCGGTGTCCTTCGCCGATGGGGTGTTCCTGCTCTCGGTGCCCAACGGCTTGATCCGCGAGCGGGTCGAGACCCGCTACCTCCCGATGATCGAGGACACCTTGGCCAATGAGGTAGGCACCGCTGTCCGGGGCCGGCTCGAGGTCCAAGAACCGGACCAGCCCGAAGAGGAGCTCTTGGGCGTCCCCGACCCGCCTCCCGTGGTCGAGCGGGCCCCGGGCACGGTGGCCGTGGCCACGCCCGGCCGCGAATCCGCCGCGGTGCAGCTCGATCCGAAGTTCGTCTTCGACACCTTCGTGGCCGCCTCCTCCAACCGCTTGGCTCACGCGGCGGCCCAGGCGGTGGCCGAGACCCCGGGTCGCTCCTACAACCCGCTCTTCATCTACGGGGACAGTGGGCTGGGCAAGACCCATCTGCTCCACGCCATCGGCAATTACGTCTCGGAGAACTTCCCGCGCCGCCATGTGCTCTACGTCACCACCGAGACGTTCATGAACGACTTCGTCGATTCGCTGCGGACCTCGACCACCCTGGCCTTCAAGCGGCGCTACCGCGAATGCGACGTCCTCTTGATCGACGACGTCCAGTTCATGGAGAACAAGGAGGGGCTCCAGGAGGAGTTCTTCCACACCTACAACGACCTCAAGGGTGCCTCCAAGCAGATCGTCCTCACCTCGGACCGTCCGCCCAAGTCGATCGAGACCCTCGAGGACCGGCTCCGCAGCCGCTTCCTCTCGGGCCTGATCACCGAGATCGACCCGCCCGACCTCGAGACCCGCCTGGCCATCTTGCGCTCCAAGTCCGAGAGCGAGCACCACGACGTCCCCGACGACGTCCTCGAATTCATCGCCACCCACGTGAAGAACAACATCCGGGAGCTGGAGGGGGCCCTGACCAGGGTCAGCGCCTTCGCCAAGCTCAACAAGGAGGTCATCTCCCGGGCCCAGGCCGAGCGTGTGCTCTCCGACATCGTCCTGGCCGGCGAGCCGCGCCGGATCACCCCCCAGATGATCCTCGACGCCACCGCCAGCAGCTACGGCTTCACCGTCGAGGCCATCTGCGGGCCCAGCCGGACCCGGCCCCTGGTCACCGCCCGCCAGGTCGCCATGTACCTGGTCCGGAACCTGACCGACTACAGCTATCCGGCCATCGCCCGGGTGTTCGGCAATCGCGATCACACCACCGTGATCCACGCCGTCGACAAGATCACCGGACAGATGCAACAACGCCGCCAGATCTACGAGCAGGTCACCGAGCTCACCCAACAGGTCCGGGCCGGCACCTGAGGTGGCGCGCGGCGGGTGGGGGGATCATGTGGGCTGCGTTCCTCGGGCTGTGGACGCGGGCCGTCAGCTTGGGGATAGCGTGACCCTTCATCCCCAGCCCCTGAAGCAGGCTGGCCGTTCCGCGCGCTGGGCCCGGAACCACGCACACCACGGTGGGGACAACTTCTCCCGACCCCACCAGGCACAAGGGTCCGCCATCCACAATCCACAGCCCTTATTACCCCTACTACCCAAACCTCTCTCCGCCTCACTTTGCTGTGGTTGGGGACACACCCGAAAGGACACGTTCCGGTGAAGTTCCGATCCGAACGAGACGCTCTCGTCGAGATGTTGGCTACAGCGGGCCGTGCCGTCGGAGCACGAACCACATCATCTCCGGTGCTGTCCGGAATTTTGTTGTCATGCCTCGGCAACACCCTCTCGGTCACCGGCACCGATCTGGACCTGACCATCCAGGTGACCGAAGAAGTCATCGGCATCGACGACGGCACGTGTGTCATTCCCTCGCGCCTCTCGACTGACATCGTGCGCCGCCTCGAACCCGGCGCCGTGACCTTCGCCCATCAAGACGACCACATCACCATTTCGGCCGCCCGCTCGAACTTCAAACTCCGGACCTTCCCGGTGGTCGAGTTCCCGGCCGTCGGGCGCACCGGCGAGGCCATCGCGCATCTGCCCGAGGCCGCCCTGGCCGAAGGGGTGCGCCAAGTGGTGCGGGCGGCTTCGCACGACGACGCCCGTCCCCTGCTCACCGGGGTCCTGTTGTCCTCGGTCGAGGGCTCGATCCGGATGGTGGCCACCGACTCGTACCGCATGGCGCTGCGTGACCTCCCCGGCGTGCCCGCGCTCCCCGGCGTCGAGGACCTCCTGGTCCCCGCGCGCGCCCTGGCCGAACTACAACGTCTCCCGTCTGGCCCAGCGCCGGAGGAAGGATCCGAGCCGACCCGGGTGGGCGTGGCCGCCAGCGAGAACGAGATCACCTTCTGGCAGGGGAACGTCCAGATCAGCACCAGATTGTTGGAAGGTCGCTACCCCGACTACAACCAGCTCATCCCCGACCACTACCCCAACCGCCTCCACCTGGGCAAGGAGACCTTCCTGGCCGCGCTGCGCCGGGTCCAGCTCCTGGTCCGGGACAACACCACCCCGGTGCGCCTGTCCATGCGCCAGGGCGGCGTCGACCTGAGCGTGGTGAGTCAAGAGGTCGGTGACGCCTCCGAGACCGTCGATGGGGATTTCACCGGAGAGGATCTCATCATCGCCTTCAATCCTTCGTATCTGATCGACGGTGTCGAGGCGGTCCAGGGCGACGAGGTCATCGTCGAGACGGCCGACGGGTCGAAGGCAGCCACCGTCCGTGGCGCGGAGGACGACACGTTCCGGTATCTGCTCATGCCCGTTCGGGTTTCCTGAGCGGCGACCCGTTCTCGCGGTGAGCCTGCGCGTCCTCGAGCTCGTTGACTTTCGCATCTTCGGCGCCGCCCACTTCGAGCCCGAGGTCGACGGCACCACGGTGATCACCGGACCGAACGGCACCGGCAAGACGAGCGTGCTCGAGGCCCTGGTGTATCTGGGAACCCAGCGGTCGTTCCGGGGCGCCCCCCGCGAGGCGATGGTCCGCACCGGCGCCGACCGGGCCATCGTGCGGGCCGAGCTCCACCACACCGCGGCGCCCACCCTGGTCGAAGCCGAGATCGTCCCGACCGGGCGCAGCCGTACCCAGGTGAACCGCAAGACGGCCGTGGGCCGCCGCAACCTGGCCGCCGCCGCACCGTGCACCATCTTCTCCCCCGAGGACCTGGCCCTGGTCAGTGGTGGGCCGGGCGGGCGGCGCCAACTACTCGACGACACGCTGGCCCTGGTCGACCCCGAGGGGGCGCGGGCGGCCGACGAGGTGGACAAGGTGCTGCGCCAGCGGGCCGCCCTCTTGCGCCAGGCCGGCGGCCGGGCCAGCGCCGACGTGGCTGCCACCCTGGACGTGTGGGACCAACGGTTGGCCGACGCCGGGAAGATCCTGGTCACCGCCCGGGAGCGCCTGACCGCCGCGCTGGAGGAGCACGTGGCCCCGGCCTACGGGCGACTGGCCGGGTCGGGCGGCCGGATCGTGGTCACCCAGGCCTACCGGCGTAGCTGGGAGGGGGATCTGCTGCCGGCGCTCGAGGCCAACCGGACGGCCGACCTCCGGCGGGGGGTCAACACGGTGGGGCCGCACCGCGACGAGCTCTTCTTGGCCATCGACGAGCGCGAGGCCCGCACCCACGCCTCGCAGGGCGAGCAACGGTGCCTGGCGCTGGCCCTGCGCATCGGGATCCACCGGTTGGTCACGGCGCGGACGCCACTCACCCCGACCCTGCTCCTCGATGATGTCTTCTCCGAACTGGACCCGGTGCGGAGCCGGGCGCTGGTGGCCGAGCTGCCCGAGGGCCAGTCGATCCTGACCACCGCCGTGCCCCTGCCGGCCGGCATCGACGTGGCCGCCATGGTGCACATCGACGAGGTAGGACAGACGCCATGAGCGACCAACCTGTGCGCACGCCGTGAGCATGGTCACATGAGCCCAGTGCCATGAGCGCACGCCGCCGCCGGCGCCCGGCGGGGAGTGACGCCGGCCCGCAACACGTGGGCCGGGCCATGTCCCAGGTGCTCGGCCACATGGGCGCGTCCAGCTCCGCGTCGACCATGGAGCTGGTTTTCAGCCGCTGGGAGGAGGTGGTGGGGGCGGAACTGGCGGGGCATCTGCACCCGGTTCGCCTGCAGGACTCGGTGCTCCTCATCGGGGTGGATCATCCGGCCTGGGCCACCCGCGGCCGCATGGAATCTCGCCACATTCTGGACCGGTTGCGGCAGTTGGGGGACACCTCGGTCGAACGGATCGACGTCGTGGTGCAACGACCTTCCTGAAGCGACTTTTGGGGCCTCAGATCGGCCCGAATGTCGCACCGTTCGGGTAGACTGTGTGAGTCGTATCGCATGCCCCGGGTACCCCGTTTTCGGGCATTCGACACGGACCACGATGACTGTTGTTTCGAAAGGCGCGCCTGTGGCATTAAAGGTGGACAAGGTAACGGACGACTCCTACAGCGAGGGTGACATCACCATCCTCGAAGGACTGGAGGCGGTGCGGAAGCGGCCCGGGATGTACATCGGATCCACCGGACCGAGCGGCCTGCACCACCTGGTGTGGGAGGTGGTCGACAACTCGGTCGACGAGGCCATGGCCGGGTACTGCGATCGGATCGACGTGACCATGCTGGCCGACGGCGGTTGCATGGTCAAAGACGACGGCCGGGGCATCCCGGTGGGCCCGCACCCGAAGAACCCCAAGGTGTCGACGGCCGAGATCGTCCTGACCACCCTCCATGCCGGCGGCAAGTTCGGGGGCAAGGGATACCAGGTCTCCGGCGGCCTGCACGGGGTGGGCATCTCGGTGGTCAACGCCCTGTCGTCCCGACTGGTCCTCGAAGTGGACCGCGACGGCCAGCACTGGGAGGCCGAGTTCGCCAAGGGCGGCAAGGTCACCCGCAAGATCGCCGCCACCGGCCCGGCGCCGCTCGATCGCAGCACCGGGGAGCCCCGCACCGGGACCACCGTCACCTTCTGGCCCGACACCACGGTCTTCGACGAGGTCGACTTCCGCGCCCAGACCATCATCGAACGCATGCAGATCATGGCCTTCTTGAACAAGGGCCTGGAGATCCGCTTCACCGACCAGCGTCCCGACCCCGCGCTCAAGACCACCTTCCGCTACGCCGGCGGCATCGTCGACTTTGTCAAGCACCTCAACGCCTCGAAGGAGTCGCTGTTCCGAAAGGTGGCGTCCTTCGACCAGATCGAGGACGGCCAGGAGGCCGAGATCGCCCTGCAGTGGAACACCGGCTACCACGAATCGATCTTCTCCTTCGCCAACGGGATCTCCACCATCGAGGGCGGCATGCACGTCGAGGGGTTCTCCAAGGCCCTGACCAACGCCATCAACCGCTACGCCCGGGCCCGCAACCTGCTCAAGGAGAAGGAGGAGAACCTCAAGGGGGAGGACATCCGCGAGGGCCTGACCGCCATCATCTCGGTCCGCCTGCGCGACCCGCAGTTCGAGGGCCAGACCAAGGCCAAGCTCGGCAACGTCAGCATCCGGTCCCTGGTCGAGAAGGCCACCAACCGCAAGCTCAACGAGTGGTTGGAGGAGAACCCGCGCGAGGCCAGTCAGATCGTGCAGAAGTCGACCCAGGCGGCGCGGGCGCGCATGGCGGCGCAGGGCGCCCGTGACCTGACCCGGCGCAAGTCCGCCCTCGACGGGGCCGGCCTCCCGGGCAAGTTGGCCGACTGCTCGTCGCGCGATCCGCGCGAGTCGGAGCTCTTCATCGTCGAGGGCAACTCGGCCGGCGGTTCGGCCAAGGACGCCCGCAATCCGCACACCCAGGCCATCCTGCCCATCCGGGGCAAGATCCTCAACGTCGAGCGGGCCCGCATCGACAAGATGCTGAAGAACGCCGAGATCCAGGCGCTCATCTCGGCCATCGGCGCCGGCCTGGCCGACGAGTTCGACGTGACGAAGATCCGCTACCACAAGGTCATCCTCCTGGCCGACGCCGACGTCGACGGCAGCCACATCCGGACCTTGCTCCTGACCTTCTTCTTCCGGCAGATGAAGCCGCTGGTGGAAGGGGGCTTCGTCTACGTGGCGCAGCCGCCCCTGTTCTCGACCCTGGTCGGCAAGGAGAAGATCTACCTCAAGGACGAGGCGGCCAAGGCCGCCTTCTTGTCCGAGCACCCCGATCACAAGCACGATTTCAACCGGCTCAAGGGGCTGGGGGAGATGGACTTCGCCGAACTGCGCGACACCACCATGGATCCCTCCCTGCGCTCGCTGCTGCAGATCAACGTGGAACAGGCCGCCCTGGCCGACGAGGTGTGCTCCATCCTCATGGGCGACGACGTCGAGCTCCGTCGCCACTTCATCCAGACCAACGCGAAAGACGTCCGCTTCCTCGACATCTGAGCGACACGAGCCACAACACGAAGAGAGATCACATGGCACGAAGTACAACGCGCGGCGGCTCGGGCCGCGGCGGGCGGGGCCGCGGCGGCAGTGGCGCGCCGCCCGACGGCGAGACCCCGGTCGAAGGCTTCATCGAGCCCATCGAAATTCAAGAGGAGATGGAGCGCTCGTTCCTCGAGTACTCCATGTCGGTCATCGTGTCGCGGGCGCTGCCCGATGTGCGTGACGGTCTCAAGCCCGTGCACCGTCGCATCCTCTACTCCATGTTCGACCGCGGCCTGAGGCCGGACCGGCCGCACAACAAGTGCGCCAAGGTGGTCGGTGACGTCATGGGGACCTACCACCCCCACGGTGACTCGGCCATCTACGAGGCCCTGGCCCGCATGGTGCAGGACTTCTCCCTGCGCCACCCGCTCATTGACGGCCACGGCAGCTTCGGCGGGCGCAGCCCCGACGACGGGCCGGCCGCCATGCGCTACACCGAGTGCCGGCTGGCCCCTCTCGCCCTCGAGCTCATGGCCGACATCGACGAGGACACGATCGACAAGGAGCCGAACTACGACGGCTCGGACGAAGAACCGATCGTCCTGCCGGGCCGCTTCCCGAACCTGCTGATCAACGGGGCCCAGGGCATCGCCGTCGGCATGGCCACCAACATCCCGCCCCACAACATGGGCGAGGTCATCGACGCCGCCATCCACGTCCTCAACCACCCCGAGGCCACCTCCGACGACCTGATGCAGTTCGTCAAGGGGCCGGACTTCCCGACCGGCGCGCTGATCCTCGGCCGGCAGGGCATCCTCGACGCCTACCGGACCGGCCGCGGCTCCATCAAGATGCGCGCCGTGGCCGAGATCGAAGAGGGCCGCGTGGGCGACCGCATCGTGGTGACCGAGTTCCCGTACCAGACCTCGGTCGAGGTCATCGAGCAGAAGATCACCGACCTGGTGCGGGCGGGCGACCTCGACGGCATCAGCGAGTTGCGCAACGCCTCGGCCAACCAGCAGCCGCGCCTGGTCATCGAGCTCAAGCGCGACGCCAACGCCAACGTGGTGCTCAACAACCTCTTCAAGCAGACGCCGCTGCAGACGAGCTTCGGCGTCAACATGCTGGCCCTGGTCGACTCGGTGCCGCGCACCTTGAACCTGGCTCAGGCCCTCTCGCACTACATCGATCATCAGATCGAGGTGGTGACCCGGCGGACGGAGTTCCGCCTGCGCAAGGCCCGGGAACGGGCCCACATCGTCGAGGGTCTCCTCAAGGCCATCGACATGCTCGATCTGGTGATCGCCACCATCCGCGGCTCGGACGACCGCCCGTCGGCGCGCACCGCGCTCATGGCGGCGCCGTTCGAGTTCACCGAGGTCCAGGCCACCCACATCCTCGACATGACCCTGGGCCGGCTGACCCGTCTGGGCCGGACCGAGTTGGAAGAGGAGATGGCCAAGCTGCGCGAGACCATCATCGAGCTCGAGTCGATCCTGGCCGACGACGCCAAGTTGCGCGGCGTCATCGCCACCGAGATGACGGCGATCCGCGACACCTACGCCAACCCGCGCCGCAGCATCGTCACCCACGACCCCGGTGAGATGGGGGTCGAAGACCTGATCGACGACGAGGAGATCGTCGTCACCATGACGAAGGCCAACTACATCAAGTCGGTGGCCGCCGGCGCCTTCCGGACCCAAGGCCGCGGCGGCCGCGGGGTCCAGGGCGCCCGGCTGAAGGAGGAGGACCTGGTCAGCGAGGTCATCCACACCTCGGCCCACGCCTACCTCCTGCTCTTCTCCAACCGGGGCAAGGTCTACCGGTTGCGGGGCCACGAGATCCCCATGAAGGAGCGCACGGCCAAAGGGACAGCCGCCATCAACCTGGTCCCGCTGGCGCCCAACGAGAAGATCCAGGCCATCATCTCGACCCGCGAGTTCCTGCCCGACCAGTACCTCGTCTTCGCCACGGCCCAGGGCCAGGTGAAGAAGACGGCCCTGAGCGAGTACGACAAGTCGCGCCGGGAGGGCTTCATCGCCATCAACCTGCGCGAGGGCGACGAGTTGGTGCGGGTGGTGGCCACCTCGGGGGACGACGACATCTTCGAAGTGACCCGCAACGGCATCACCATCCGCTTCAACGAGACCGACGTGCGCGCCATGGGCCGTGACGCCGCTGGCGTGCGCGGCATCCGCTTGCGCGAGGGCGACATCGTGGTGTCGTGTGACGTGGCCGCCGACGACACCGACATCTTGTTGGTGACCGATGCCGGCTACGGCAAGCGGACCAAACTCGAACGCTTCAACCGCCAGGCCCGGGGCGGACAGGGGGTGCGCGGCATCCGATTGACCGGCAAGCGGGGCTCGGTGGTGGCGGCCTTCATGATCGCCCTGGACGAGGAGATCCTGCTGGTCTCCTCCGGCGGCGTCGTCATCCGGACGGCGGCCCGCGAGATTGCCTCACAGGGCCGCGACGCCACCGGTGTCCGGGTCATGAACCTCGACGAGGGCCAGTCGGTCGCCGCGGTGGCCCGGGTGACGGCGGAGAACGAGGAAGAGGAGTAGCGGCCGGGTCTCTTCGAGGGAGCCGGGGAACGAGTCTCCGAGAGGGACTCAGCCGCTGGCGATGAAGGTCATGGTGAAGGGCGCCCCGGCCGGGCTGTACGAGGTCAGGGGCCGGAGGCCCGAGAAGACCTGGAAGTGGGCGGCCAGGCTCCCCGTCTCGATGGTCGTGGTCCCGTTGACGGCGAAGATGTGGCTCTGGCCACCGGGAATGACCTGGGAGAAGACGGGAACCTGACTGCCCGAGTTGGTGACCTGGACCCAGCTCGGATTGGCGTTGGTGACCACGGCCACCCCGAACGAGGACGCCGCCACCTCGAGGGTGCCACCGTTCTTGAGGGCGTTGGTCGACACGGTGAACCTCGGGAGGGCCGTGGACGACTTGTGGCCCGACCGGTTCGTGGTGCCGGTCGTGACGCCGGTGTCCTTCTTGGCCGTGGCGATCAGGGTGGAGGTCTCGCTGCGGGCCGAGTGGATCCACCGGGAGAGCTGGTTGTGCAGGCCCAGACCGACGCCGGCCGCTACGACCAGAAGCGCCACCACCGCGACCAGGATCTTGAGGTAGGTCGGCGGCCCCTGGCGGACCGCCGACACCTGGCCCGTCTCGAAGATGGGCACCGGGCGGGTGTCGTTGATCGTCAGCGGACCGACCGCCCCGCTTACCCCTGTGATGAGGGCCTCGTTGACGCCCGTGCTGTCGGCGTGGAAGGCCGAGCCGTAGTCGCCCGAGGGGGAGTGCCCCCCCGCGGGGGCCGAAGAGACCGACACCACCGGCACGACGCCGGTGTCGCCGTTGCGCGCCCCGGCCTCGACACTGGGCCACCGGTCCAACACGGTCAGGACATAGGCGTCGCCGGGCAGGCCGAGCGAGTCGGCGTAGGTCCGCAGGGCCCGCAGGGTCTCGATGCGGTCCGGCATGCGGGCGACGGTGCCGCTCTCCAGGGCCTCGAGCTCGGACGAGGCCACCCCCACCCGGATCGCCGCCTCGGGCAGCGAAAGGCCGGCCTGCGTGCGGGCATGGAGCAGCGATCGCCCGATGTCCGGGACGGAGTCCGATATCACCTGGGCTTCACCGCTGGCGGGGTTTGCGCCACGACCGAGCACCACGCACCCCTTCTGTTCGGCGACGGATGACACCGAGATTGTACCTGGTACCCGGCCTTTCCTGGCTGCGCGGCCCAGGCACCGGGGCTGCGGACACCCCGATTGGGTCAGAAGAAGTGGAAGGAGGTGACGGGCCAGACCCGGACGTCGACCTTGCCCACGATGAGCGACCGGGAGATCGGGCCCCAGTACCGGCTGTCGCAGGACTCGGTGCGATTGTCGCCCATCATGAAGTAGTGGTTGGCCGGGATCACGTAGGGCTTGGTCAGGTTGTAGGGCGTGCCCGCCGGACCGGCCTCGGTCGTGCCCTGGACCGAAGACGGAAGCCAGGTCTCGGGCAGGGCCTTCCCGTCGATGTCGACATGCCCCTGGGCGAGCGAGATGGTCTCTCCGGGCAGCCCGACCACCCGCTTGACCAGATCGTTGACCTCGGCCCCGCCGCAGTTCTCGGCCGGCGGCCGGGAGAAGACCACGATGTCGCCGCGGCCGACGCCGTGCAGGTGGTAACTGAGCTTGTTGACCAGGATGCGGTCGCCGATCTGCAGGGTCGGCTCCATGGAACCCGAGGGGATGAAGAACGTCTGCACCACGAAGACGCGCAGGAGGAGCGCCACCACGAGGGCCACCAGCACCACGACCACGATCTCGCGCAGCCAATGGGAGCGGGGCGCGGTGTGCGCGCCCCGGGGACCAGTGCGCCCATCACCGGTCCCGCCCGCCCGTGATGGTCCGGCGGGCGAAGGGTCCTCGGCCACCAGCGCCGGGTCGGTCATGTCGGGCGTCACGGTAGGGGGGAAGGCTACTCGCGTGGTCCGGTGCCCAGAGCGCGCTCGATGGGGGTGGGGGCCCGGCCGAGCCGGCTCAGACGGCGGCCGGAACGACCGACGCCGTGTCGCGGCCCGAATGGAGCAGGGACCCGGGGACCGCACCGGTGGGCGTCCCGTCGCGCACGGTCTCCACCCCGTTGACCATCACCCGGACCACCCCCATCGAGGCGGCAATGAGGCGCGGTGCGTCGCCGGGGAGATCGTGCACCAGGCGGGCCGGCTCGGACCCGACGGTGGCCGGATCGAAGATGAAGAGATCGGCCGCGTAGTCCTCGGCCACCAGGCCGCGCCGGCGCAGGCCGAAGAGCTGGGCCGGTTGACCGGTCAGCATGTGGACGGCCGCTTCCACCGGCACCAGCCGACGCCCCCGCAGGCAGTCGGCCAGGAAGGCGGTGGGGTAGTTCGACCCGCACATGCGGTCGAGGTGCGCGCCGGCGTCCGAACCGCCCACCATGGCGCGGGGATCGAGCCAGATCTCCGCTCGCATGGTCCAGGTGGTCTCGTCCCCGTCGTCGGTGTTCGGCCACAGGACGGTGCGCAGGCCGTCGGCCAGCACGATGTCCAAGAGGGTGTCGAAGGTCGAGGTGCCCCGCTCGGCCGCGATGTCATCGACCACCCGGCCGGCACAGCCGTCGTTGGCCGGCGCGTAGGTGTCGCCGATGATGTAGGTGCCCCAGTGGGCCAGCCCCCGGAACACGCCGGCCTCTTTGGAGCGGGCGCGCTCGTCGAGCAGCGACCGCACGGCGGGATCGGCCAGCTGGACCATCCGCTCCTCGAGGGGTAGGCCCATGACGTCGCCCCAGCCGGGAATGAGGAAGAGGGCGCAGTGGGTACGGAAGCTCATGTTCATGGGGACCAAGGTGGGCATGGTCAGCGCCACGATCTGCCCGCCGGCCGCCGCCGCCGCCGTCGACGCGGCCAACTGGTGCTCGATGCGGTCGGCCGAGCGGGCGTCCACGGTCAGGACGTTCCAGTTGAGGGGCCGTCGCGCCGTGGTGCTCATGGTGGTCATGAGGTCGACCTCCTCGTCGCTGAAGGCATCGAGGCAGCCGTTGGTGATGTACTCGAGCGTCGTCCCTTCGTGGGCCGCCACCTCCGCGCAGAACGCCAACATCTCGCGACGATCGGCGTGGCGCGAAGTGATCGGTCGGTTATCGCCGTCGGAGTGGGTGCGCGATTGCGACGACGAGAACCCGAGACCTCCGGCCGCCAGCGACTCGGCCAGGAGGGCGCGCATGGCGGCGATCTCCGCGTCGGTGGCCACCTCCTCGGCCCGCGCTGCCCCCATGACCTTGCGGCGCAGCGCGCAGTGGCCGACCAAGAACCCGGCGTTGACGCCGAGGTTGCCCTCCAGGGCTCCCAGGTACTCGCCGAAGGTCGACCAGCTCCACGGCACGCCCTGCTCGAGCGCGGCCAGGGGCATGCCTTCGACCTTGGCCATCATGCGGCGGATGTAGTCGGCGTCCTCGGGGTTGATCGGGGCCAGGGTGAAACCGCAGTTCCCCCCGATGACCGTGGTGACGCCGTGCAGGTTGGAGGGCGACGCCGAGGGGTCCCAGAAGAGCTGGGCGTCGTAGTGGGTGTGGGGATCCACCACCCCGGGGACCACCATGAGACCGGTGGCATCGAATTCGGTGGCCCCGGGCTCGGTCACCGCACCGATTTCGACGATCCGGCCGTCGGAAATGGCCACGTCGGCCTCCCGGGCCGGCCCTCCGGTGCCGTCGATGACCGTGCCGGATCGGATCACGTAGTCGAGCATGAGGCCTCCGTCGGGTCGGGTGGGTTCGGGTGCGGGTCTGGGGTGCGGTCGGGTCCATCTGACGCGGCGTCAGTTTAGGGTTGCGCCCGCCGCGCGCTCTGCGGCCGGGAAGGCGACCGGGAAACTCGGCTGCAACATTGTGCCTGTGGATAACTATGGTGTGCCTGGGCAATCCCTATGTCGCTCCTTCTTGTCCCCAAGTCGTCCACAGAGCAGGCCCGGGACGCCCGGGGACGTGGTCCTTCGGCTTTCGCCCCGGCGCCGCACGTGGTTCACTCCTCGTATGACCCGACGTGCCTCCCTCGAGCGGCAAATACACCCATGGTCCTGAGCCTCAATCCGAGCGCCGAAGGTGTGCTCCCGGGCCATCTGCTCGAACGGGCCATCAGGGCGGGCTACATCGAGGCCGGGCGGTTCAACATCCCCGAGTCCAATGTGCAGCCGGCCAGCCTCGACCTGCGGCTGGGGGAGCGGGCGCTGCGCATCCGCTGCAGCTTCCTGCCCGGCTCCGAGACCGTCGACGAGAAGCTCAAGGACTACATCCTCGACGAGATCGACCTCCGGGGCGAGGGGGCGATGCTCGAAGCCCGCTGTCCCTACTTGATCGAGCTCAAGGAGCGGCTCGACCTGCCGGCCGGCCTCCGGGGCAAGGCCAACCCGAAGAGCTCGACCGGTCGCATCGATGTCTTCACCCGCGTCATCACCGACCACAGCGAGCGCTTCGATGAGATCGCCGCCGGCTACCGCGGGCCCCTCTACCTCGAGGTGGTTCCCCTCTCCTTTCCCGTCCGGGTGCGCGAGGACCTGGCCCTGAACCAGTTGCGGCTGGCCGTCGGCCGCCCCTGGCTGAGTGACGACGACGTGCGCGCCGCCCACGAGGAGGAGCCGATCCTGTTCAAGGACGGGGTGCCGGTGCCGACCGGGCAACTGGTGCTGGCCGACGGCCTCTTCCTCGGCCTGGACCTGCACGGTGACGCCCAGGGCCGGGTCGGCCACAGCACACGGGACAGCGCGCCGCTTCTCGACCTCACCTCGGGGCTCGAAGTGGATCCGGCCCCCTTCTGGGACCCGGTCTTTCGGGAGGAGGGCGACCGCCTGGTGCTCTCGCCCAAGCGCTTCTATCTCCTCATGTCCAATGAAGCGGTCAGCGTCCCGCCGTACCTGGCGGCCGAGATGACGGCCTACGACCCGACCAGCGGCGAGCTGCGGACGCACTACGCCGGGTTCTTCGACCCGGGCTTCGGCTATGACCCCAACCACCGCTTCCAGGGATCCCGGGCCGCCCTCGAGGTGCGGGCGCACGACGTGCCGTTCATGGTGGAGAACGGGCAAGCGGTGTGCAAGCTCACCTTCGAACGGATGCTGGAGGAGCCACTCTCGCTCTACGGCGCCGACATCGGGTCCTCCTATCAGCAACAGGATGAGACCTTGAGCCGGTATTTCAAGCGCTCGAGCGGCTAGGCGGGACAGGCGCGATTAGCGGGATAAGGGCGATAAACGGGACAAGGTCGATTCGCCGGCCCGGCCCGGGTTGCCTCAAAGGTGCTCCAGATACCCGGAAATAAATAGCAGGTGATTTCGTAAGAAGTGGCGATCCGGCCGTTTCTCCCTGTGCGACACCTTCGGTCGCCACACTTGAAAGGGAGCTTCACCGTGAATCGTCTGAGCCGTACAACTTTGGGGGCCATTGGGAGCGGGGTGGTGCTGGCGGCTTCGATGTTCGTCGGGCTCGGATCAGCCGGTGCGGACACCGCACCGAGTCTGCCCGTGTCCATCGCCCTGCCCATCACCGCGCTGGGCAATGCGATCGCCGGCACCGCGCTGCCGGGCCAGGGCGCCGCCTCGGGCTCCAACTCCACGGCCCAGTCGAGCCCGGTGGCCAACGCCAATGTACCGGTCGATGCCTGTTCGATCTCGGCCGGGGTGGCGGCCGACGCCAGCAGCAGCTGCTCGACCACGTCGGTCGGTACCAATCAGTTCGGCGCCGTCGGCAACGTCAATGTGCCCATCACGGCCAATGACAATGCCGTGGGCCTGCTCGGCCGAGCGGCCTCGGCCCTCGGTATGTCCTCCTCCTCGGGCGCCTCCACGACCCAATCCGGTCTGATCAATGCGTCGGCTCCGGTCACGCTCTGTGCCATCAACGCCGGCATCGACGGGAACACCTCGAGTGACTGCGACACGACCGGCACCAATGGCACGACCACCCAGAGTGGACTGGTCGACGCCGCCGTCCCCGTCACCGTCTGTGACGTCATCGTCCAGGTCGCCGGCGGCGGCACCGCCAACTGCCCGACCAACCCGGACACGACGTCGCAGTCCGGCCAGCTGGCCGATCTGAACGCCCCGGTCGGCGTCTGCGGCGTCATCGCCGTGGTGGACGGCACCGGCACCGGCCAGTGCATGCCGGCCAGCAACACGCCCCTGGTCGATGGCTTGCCGACGAACCCGCTGACGCAGTCGGCTCCCATCGACGGCGTCCTGCCGGTGAACGCCTGCAGCGTCGTGGTGGCCGTTGACGGAACGGCCTCCAATTCCTGTGAGCCCAGTCATGTCGCGACTTCCCAGACCGGCCCGGCGACGGTCGTCGCCCCGGCCACCGTCTGCTCGGTGGCGGCCGCCCTCGATGGAACGGCCACGGGCGTCTGCAACGGGAGCGCCAACACCAGCGCCCCCATCGGCAACGGCGGCACCGGAGCTACCGGCGGCACCGGCGGGTCCGTCCCCGTCACGCTCTGCGGGATCGAGGGTGCGGTGAGCGGGACCGCGGCTGCATCCTGCCCGAACGTCACGACAACCGGCACCGGAACCACGCCGGGAGGCGGTACGTCACCCGGTGGAGGTACATCACCTGGTGGTGGCACGTCACCCGGCGGCGGTACGTCGTCAAGTGGGAGTACGCCGTCAGACGGCGGAACCGGCGCTTCGTCGAGTCCAGCCACCTTGGCCTCCACCAGCGCCGCCAACGGGGCCGGCACCCCGGCCGCCAACGCAGCCGGCGATCCGCTGGCCTTTACCGGGGCCTCGCTGGTGTTCGAGCTGACCATGGCCCTGCTGGCCCTGGCCGCCGGACTCGTGTTGACCGGAGTGGCGCGCCATCGCCGCACCGCAAGGCGGTCCGCTTCTCACCGTTAAGGAGAGAGACGGGGCGCAAAGCCCGACATGCACTGGCGCGACAGGAGGCAGGAGGGGTCGATGTCCCAGGAGAATCCAACCGATCAAGTCAGCGGTCTGGAAGAGCTCTTTCTGTCCCAGGAATTCGGCCAGACACCAAGTGGCGGTACAGCACCAGCGGGACCTCTGGTCCCGCTGGTGCCTACTGCGTCCGAGGCAGCCGGACATGCGTCGACCACGCACCGTCGGCGCAACGCCTTCGCCGCTCTGAGCGGCACGGCCGCGGCGCTGCTGGTAGCGCTGGGCCTGATCGGCGGCACCGGGCGACCGACCCCGGTCTTCCATTCGGCCAGCCCGTCCACGCCCTCGGGACGCGGCGGGCCGCCCCCGGGATTTGGCCGGGGAGCGGGCATCTCAGTGGACACCTCTGCGGGCTCCGGGCCCTTTCAGCTCACCGGCACCGCCCCATCGCGGGGCACATCGGTGTCCCTGGCCGACATCACCACGGCCACTCAAGCGAGCGCTATGCCGCGGCAGCAGCCGAGCGACGTGCCGGGCGCCACCGGCCTTCCGGCCGGCCGGGTCACGCCCGCGGCTCCGTCGCCGGCCCCGTCCGGTGACCCCCTCGCGCCGGTGACGTCGTCGGTGGGCAGCGTCGTCCCGGGCGCCAGCACTGCTGTTTCGGGTCTGGTCACGACGATCACGACCGGCCTGCCCGCAGCCGCGCCGCTGCCCTTGACCGCCGGTCCGCTGGGCGGGGCCTGACCGCCCTGGGCACCACGCCAGCCCGCCGGATGGGCTGACTGAGCTGATTGAGCCCAGGCGATAGTCGGGAACCCGTGACTCCATATCATTCTGACCGGGTGAGGACGCCGACACTCTCCGGGCCGACAATCGTGGGGGTGCTTAGGAATCGGGGTCACCGTGGCCGGCGAGACGTACGAAGTTGTCACGAAAGGAAAATTGAGCCCGGCGTTAGTCAACGCCCTCGATGGGTACTTCGTCGCCCGGTTTGACCGCGGCTTCAGCCATCTGGTGGGAGAGTGTCCCGATCAAGAACGCCTTCACGGGTTGCTCAGGCTGCTCAGGGACATGAATATCGAGCTGGTTTCGATCAACACCGTCCCAAGGTAGCGACGCGCTCACAAAGTTACATGTATGTGACGCTTTGATGGGCGGGGGCGCGGCCCATTGAATTTGACGTATCCTCGCTTGAGACGAGCATGGCGTCTTCGTTCGTAGAGTGACTGCCCCAGACCCCGGTGGCCCTTCTCGGTTGGCCAGAAGGCTGGAAAGTGGGTACAGCAGCGGTGACTTCAACCGTGCGAGCTTCCTTAAGCACCGCGACCTATGAACTCGTGGTCACCGGTGAACTCGGCCCAACGATGGTCGAACGCCTCCATGGCTTTGACGCGATTCGCGTCGAGGACGGACGGACGCAGTTGGTTGGCCGGGTCGGCAATCAGGAGCGTCTCTACGCAATGCTCGAAGTGCTCCACGAATTCGGCATTCCTATCGTCTCGCTTAACGCGGTGGTCGACCCACCGGCTGCCTGACTCCGATGGCCGAAACGAAGCCAGTGGGGATATGGAGATGGGTCACCAACCAGGTCCAGCAACTCACGCGAATGTGGCACGCCGATCGGGCGTGTGCCGTTGAGGGCTGCGAAAAGTTACCGGTGAATTTTCCCCCATCTCGTTCCTGCAAGGGGCACACCCCCGGGTAGCGTTTCGCGAGCAGGTGTTGGGGCTGCGGGCCCTAGCGCCGAGGTTGGATCGCCGCCCAGCTCTGTTCGAGCGTTCGCCGTATGGTTGAACCTGTGCTCGCGCTCATCCTCGCGGCCTGTGCGGTGGGGCTGTCGAATTTCGCAGCCGCCATCGGTATTGGGCTGTCCGGCGTCGATGCGAGAACACGCCTGCGCGTCGTCATCGTTTTCGGGACCTTCGAGGCGCTGATGCCGATTCTGGGCCTGCTCCTTGGTCGAGGGGTGGCCCAGTCGCTCGGCTCGGTGACCGCATACGTGGGTGGCGGCTTGCTTGTCGCCGCGGGTTCCTACACGTTTTGGCAAGGAAGACGGTGTCAATCTGACGAAGCTCCCGGAAGCGAGTCAGAGATTGCCCCGACTGGCACTCGGATGGGCTCTCTCATACTGGTCGGAGCGGCCCTGAGCATCGACAATCTGATCGTCGGTTTCGCCCTAGGTACGTACAACGTGTCGCTCGCGCTGGCGGCAATCACCATCGCCGTTGTGAGTGTCGCGATGTCACTGGTTGGCCTGGAGCTCGGTAGCCGACTCGGAAGGTCTGCCGAGAAATGGAGCGGTGAAGTGGGGGGCGGCGTGCTGGTTCTCGTCGGTGCCGCAATAGCCTTCGGGGTGTTCTGAGTGAGCAGCCGGGGGCGACTGACCTGACCGTCACGGCCACGGTGTCAACGATTGTCAAGCATCACCACTCATGCCTAGGTTGTCCGACATGGACTATCTGAATTTGGGTGCAACCGGCCTGCGGGTCTCACGGATCTGCCTGGGCATGATGGGATTCGGCAACGACAGCGACCGCCCCTGGGTGATCAACGAGGAAGCGGCCGAACCGATCGTCAAGACCGCCGTCGAAGGTGGGGTGACCTTCTTCGATACGGCCGACACTTACTCGGCCGGGGCCAGCGAGGTGGCCACCGGCAGGTTGGTGCCCAAGTTCCTGACCCGCGACGAGGCCGTCATCGCCACCAAGGTGTTCATGCCGATGACGCCGGGGGAGAACGGGTCCGGCCTCTCCCGCAAGCACGTTCTCTCCGCCATCGACGCTTCGTTGTCTCGCCTCGACATGGACTACGTCGACCTTTATCAGATTCACCGCTGGGACCCCCGAACGCCGATCGAGGAGACGATGGGGGCGCTCCACGAAGTGGTCCGAAGCGGCAAGGCTCGCTACATCGGGGCGAGCAGCATGTTCTCGTGGCAGTTCGCCAAGGCGCAGTACGTGGCCGAGAAGAACGGGTGGACCAAGTTCGTCTCGATGCAGAATCACTACAACCTGATCTACCGGGAGGAGGAGCGGGAAATGATCCCGCTCTGTCAGGACCAGGGCGTCGGGGTGATCCCGTGGAGTCCGTTGGCCCGGGGCGTTCTGGCCGGCAACCGCTCCCGCGGTGGCGATCGCCACACGACCCGCTCGAGCACCGATCCGTTCACCGACTACCTCTACGACCAGCCCACCGATTTCGATGTGGTGGACCAGGCCCAGGCGGTGGCCGCCGCCCGGGGCGTGCCCACGGCCCAGGTGGCTCTGGCCTGGCTCCTGGCCAAGCCGGGCGTGACGGCTCCCATCGTCGGATCGACCAAGCCGACTCACCTCCAAGACGCCCTGGCCGCCGAGCAGCTCACCCTCTCCGCCGACGAGGTGGCCAGCCTGGAAAAGCCCTACGTGCCCCATCCCGTGCTCGGTCACTTCTAAGACGCAGGGGACACACCAGCTTCTGGCGGAGCTCGCGGGCGGCCCGCTTCGATTCGAGTGATTAGGGTCGGCGCCCTGGGGAAGGACGCGCCGAGTGGGGTGGAGGTTTCATGCGGGTTGAACTGACGGTGGCGGATTTTCTCAACCGAGCGGCGCTTGTGCACGGCTCCCGGGTTGCCGTCGTCGATGAACCGGGCGCGGCGGGATCGTTGGGCTCCGTGACCTATCGCGAACTGGAAGCGCGGGCCCGCGGCATGGCCCGGGCCCTGGACCACCTGGGGGTCGCCCACGGTGCCCGCGTGGCCATCGTCAGCCCGAATTCGGGAAAGTTCCTGACCTCGTACTTCGGTGTCAGCAGCTACGGACGGGTGCTCGTTCCCATCAATTTCCGCCTGACCGCCGACGAGATGGCCTACATCGTGGGGCATTCCGGAGCGTCGGTGCTCCTCTACGACCCTGAGCTCAGCGAGGTCGTCAGCGGGATCGACGTCGAGCACCGCTTCGCGCTGGACGGGGGCGACGACGCCGACCTGATGGCTCCGGCCGCCGACGGAGACCAGCCGGAAGAGTGGGCGGCCGACGAGGAGGCGACCTGCTCGGTCAACTACACCTCGGGCACCACCGCCCGCCCCAAAGGGGTGCAGTTGACGCAGCGCAACTGCTGGCTCAATGCGGTGGCCTTCGGGTGGCACACCGGCGTCAGCGATCGCGACGTGCTCCTGCACACGCTCCCCATGTTCCACTGCAACGGTTGGGGCATGCCCTATGCGGTGACCGGGATGGGCGGCACCCACATCGTGCTGCGCAAGGTGGACGGCGAGGACATCCTCTCCCGGGTCGAGCGCCACGGCGTGACGCTGCTCTGCGGGGCGCCGGCGGTGGTCGCCGCCATCCTCGATGCGGCGGCCGACCGGCACCGGGCGGGCCAAGAGATTCCGGGGCGGGGCACCGTCCGCATGGTGGTCGCCGGGGCACCCCCGCCGTCCAAGACCATCGAGCGGGTGGAGACCGAGCTCGGGTGGGAGTTCATCCAGATCTACGGCCTGACCGAGACGGCGCCCCTGCTGACCATCAACCGGTCACCGTCGGAATGGGACGGGGTCACGGCGGCGGAGCGGTCGCAACGGCTCAGCCGGGCCGGCGTCCCGGCCATCGGCGTCCAGATCGCCGTCGATGACGAGGGAGAGGTCCTGGCCCGCTCCAACCACGTCTTCGCCGGCTACTGGGAGCAGCCCGGGGAGTCGGCCACCGCGCTCGAGGGGGGCTGGTTCCACACGGGCGACGGGGGGTTCCTCGACGGGAGCCACCTGGTCATCTCCGACCGCAAGAAGGATGTCATCATCACGGGCGGCGAGAACGTGTCCTCCATCGAGGTCGAGGACTGCCTCTATCAACACCCGGCCGTGGCCGAGGTGGCGGTGATCGGGGTGCCCGACGAGAAATGGGGCGAGACGATCAAGGCGCTGGTGGTGGCTCGTGACGGCGCCGGCGTCACCGAACGGGCGCTCATCGACCACTGCCGGGCGAACCTGGCCCACTTCAAGGCCCCGACCACGGTGGAATTCCGTGACGCGCTGGATCGAACGGCGACCGGGAAACTGCAGAAGTACAAGCTGCGCCAGCCCTACTGGACCGGGCGCGACCGGGCTGTGAACTGAGGGACGGGGGGCCTACTTGAGCGACATGGTGAAGAAGTCACGGGCCCAATAGGGCTCGAAGTAGCGGGCCGGAGTCCCCACCATGGTCGGGAGCAGATCGGTCCCGTTGCTGGGGGCAGCCGCGATCTGCGGCGGCGGAGGCGCGTAGGTGGCGAGGCTCACCCAGTCGGTGTTGATGTCGAGCTCCATGCCCCGCACCGCCCCGGCATCGACCAACAGATTGGCCAGGGTCGTGATGTTGAGCGCCGGCCCGCCGACATAGACCAGGGCACCATTGGCCGTGATGCCCACCCCGGAGCGCCAGACATAGACCTGGTTGCCCAGCGTGGCCCCCCACTGTGTCGTGTCAGTGGCGTTCAAGCCCGGCACCGGCGCTCCGTTGTCGACCAGGAGGTCGAGGTTCTGCCGCACCGAGACGACGTCGGGAGTCATGGTGGCGTCCCGACCCCATTGGCCCAGGGCCACCGATCCGTTCTTGTAGATCACGAACGACGCCGCGCCGGTGCGCAAGGGGATCAGCGCCTTCCCGTCGGTGTAGTACCCGCCGTTGGCGCTGGACATGAGGAATCCGGCATTGAAGGCGGCCACCAGCGAGTTAGCGGCCGCCGGTTGAACGGGCGCGGACAGGCTGAAGGGGCCGCCGCCGGGAATCTGGCTGCCCGAATACAACGAGGCGCGGAGCAGCTTGGTGTCCATCCAGGCCACTCCGATCACTTCACTGGTGTGGATGCTGTCAGGACGCATACGGGTCTCGTAGACCGCCGGGATGCCGCCCACCGTCCGTCCGGCGGGCGACCACTGCCCCTCACCGGCCACGGCCGGGCTGGCCAAGGGTCCCATGGGTGCCGGCGCGGGAAGGTGAGGCGGCGCGCTGGGGGCCACCGTCGTCGTGGTCTTGGCCACGGCCCTGATGGCGCCCTGGGGGGGACGTCCGCCGACCTTTGGTTGATGGTGCGTGTAGTACTCGTTCTCGATCCAGTTGGCCAAGCCCGCACCGCCGTGACCACGGGTCCACTCGGCAAACCGGGTGGTGACGGAACTCCCGTTGGCCGGGTTGAGCAGCGCTCCGCCCAAGGAGACGCCGACCACCGCGATGAACACGGCGCAGGCCACAAACACGCCGGCCACGATCCGCCGCCGGATGTACGTCGTGCGCTTGGGCGCGGCGTGCCGGGCGCCGCCCTTGGGGCGCGGCTTTGCTGTGAATTCGAATTCTTCGTCCTGGTCCACGGTCAGTTCTGGATCGTCGTCATCGAGAGCGTGCCGGGCCGAACCGAGGGGCGCGCCGATCCCGGAGCCCCTCGTTGTGGAGTTCGCACCGGAGCAATAGTAGAAGGGGCGACCCAGCGGATGGTGTCACGGCCGCGGCCGGGGCGATTCAGGTCACCCGTAGACGCCGGCGGCGAAGAAGGCGACCCACATGACGCCGAGGATCTGGAGGACACGGTCCCGGAAGACCAGATCCTCCGGTGCCCCGCCCTCACCACGGTCGAGCAGGCGCAGGACGTGGAGGATGCCGAGGGTCACGGGCACCACGCTGAGCTGGATCCAGATGGTGTCGTGATGGATGGAACGGGGGGCCAGCCCCTCGCTGCCGAAGGCCCACAGGCAGTACGCCGCCACCGTCACGGCGGCGGTGAGCGTCAGGGTCGATTGGAGGAACGACGTGGTGTAGTCCCCCAGGACCCGACGGTGATCTTCGGAGTCGTCGCCCAGCGCCTTCAGCTCGGCGGACCGCTTGCCCGCGGCCACGAACAGCGCACCGAAGCTGGTCACGGCGAGAAACCACGTGGAGATGGGCACATGGGTGGCGATGCCACCGGCCAGGGCCCGCAGGACGAAGCCCGAAGCCAGAAAGGCCAGCTCCACCACCGGCACCCTCTTGAAGTAGACGCTGTAGGCCGCGGTGATCACGGCGTAGAGGGCCACGATCAGGGCCAGCTTCCAGCCGGCCAGCGCCCACGCCGCCACCACGGAACCCACGCCCAAGATCACCCCGGCCGAAATGGCGACCGGGATGGCCAGGTCCCCCGAGGCAATGGGGCGGTTCTGCTTGACCGGATGGAGGCGATCCGAATCGGCATCCATCGAATCGTTGAGCAGGTAGGTCGACGACGCGGCGGCGCAGAAGATGCCGAAGGCGCCCAACGAGTCGAGGATCGTGCCCCGGTGATGGAAGGCCCCGGCCGCGGCGGGGGCCACGAAGACCAGCAGGTTCTTGCTCCACTGTCGCGGTCGGAGGGCCCGCACGAGGCTGGTCAGCACTGGGGAAGGCCGAGCGACAGGTTGCACCGAAGCCACGGCTGTTGGCGCGTCGCCCACGGGAGGCAGCGTACCGCGAGCGGATGTGCCCGGGGCAGCGCTATACCGAGGGGATCGTGATCGATCAGGACCTCTTCCTCCCCGAGCCGGCTCCCCGTCGGGTGCGGGCGACGGTCATCTCGGTCGATGATCACGTGGTCGAGCCGCCGGATACCTTCGAGGGCCGTATCCCGAGCCGGCTGGCCGATCGCGCCCCCCGTATCGTCGAAACGCCCGAGGGCCACCAGGTCTGGGAATTCGAGGACCAGCGTTTCACGCAGGTGGGCATGAATGCCATCGCCGGCCGTCGCCCCGAGACCTACGGGCTGGAACCGTGCCGCTTCGACCAGATGCGGCCCGGGTGCTTCGACATCGAGGCGCGCGTGCGCGACATGGACATCAACGGGGTGTGGGCATCGGTGAACTTCCCGTCCCAGATAACCGGCTTCTGCGGGCGGGTCTTCTTCGCCGCCGCCGATGGCGATCTGGGGCTGGCCTGCGTGCGCGCCTGGAACGACTGGCTCTTCGAGGCATGGCACCAGCCCTACCCGGACCGGATTGTGCCGCTCGGCATCACCTTCCTCGCCGACCCCGATCTGGCCGTGGCCGAGATCCGGCGCAACGCCGCCCGGGGCTTCACCTCGGTCACTCTGCCCGAACGGCCACACGAGATCGGCCTGCCCTCGCTCTGGGACCGCCCGCACTGGGATCCCATCATGGCGGCCATCGTCGAGACCGACACCGTGGTGTCGTTGCATGTGGGGAGTTCGGGGCTCTCACCGTCCCCGCCCGGCGCGCCGGTGCTGCAGCTCGGGGCCACCCTGTTCGGCCAGCAGTCGCTCACGGCGTGCACCGAGTGGTTGTGGTCGGGCTACCCGACCCGGTACCCGACCTTGAAGATCGCCATGAGCGAGGGCGGCATCGGTTGGGTGGCCATGCTCATGGACCGTCTCGACAACATGGTGGACCGGTCGGGTTATGGGTTGGGTTGGGACATGCGGCCGGCCGATGTCCTGGCGCGGAATTTCTGGTTCTGCACGCTCGATGACCCGTCGACCATCGACACCCGGCACCGCATCGGGGTGGAGAACATCATGGTGGAGGTCGACTACCCGCACGGTGACGGCACCTGGCCCGACACCCAGGACGTGATCGCGCGGTATTGGGGTCATCTCTCCGGGCCAGAACTCCGGGCCATCTGCTGTGAGAACGCGGCCGCCCTGTACCGTCACCCCCTACCCGCATCCGTGCTGCCCGAGGACGAGGAGTTCCCGTGTACTTCACCCCCACCGCCCAGAACCTGATTCCCGAGCTCTCGGCCCGCCAGGAATTGGTGGTCCTGGCCCGCGCCCTGTGGCGCGAGGGCTACAACGACCACTTGGCCGGGCACATCACGGTCAACCTCGGCGACGGCACCCTGCTCTGCAACCCGTGGCTCCTCACCTGGGCCGAGATCGAACCCGACCAGGTCCTGCGCATCGACCCCGACGGCGGGGTGATCGACGGCGACTGGCCCGTGCCGCCCGGTATCCCGCTGCACCTCGAACTGCACCGCCAGCGCGCCGACGTGGCGTGGGCCGTGCACAACCACCCCCTGTACGGGACGGTCTGGGCCGACATGGGCGAGATCCCGGCCATCCTCGACCAGAGCTCATCTCTCGGCGGTGGCCAACTGGCCCTGGTGAACGAGTACACCGGTCCGGTCAATGACCCCGCCAGCGCGCGCAAGGCGGTCGAGGCCATGGGCTCCGCCACCTCGGCCCTGCTGGCCGGCCACGGCGTCTTCGTGCTTGGCGGTTCGGCTCGGGCCGTGCACCAGCGCGCCGTCGCCCTCGAGCAGCGCTGCCAGCACGCCTGGCACGTCCGGGCCGCCGGAGGCGCCGGGTCCACGTTGCTCCCGGCGGCCTTTCTCGACGCCATGGCGGCCGGCGACGGCGAGGGGTTCATCGGCTTCTGGGAAGCGGCGGTGCGGGCCGAGCTGTTGGCCGATCCCCACCTGCTGGGTGAGTCAGCCTGAACGACCTGGCATCGGTCCGACCAGGTCGCGCACCCGGACGACGAGGCGTCAGGTGGCGAGCAGGTACGCGCTCTTGCCGATCAGCCAGAAGCCGAGGACCAGGGACACCACGATGATGACCTGATCGGTGTGGGTGTCGATCCATTTGCGCACCGAAGCGAGAAAGGCCTGGGCCTGCGTGGGCCAGAAGCCGGCGTAAATTTCCATGGCCAGGTAGACGGCGGTGGCGACGAGGCAGAACAGGACGATGGCGATGTAATCCTTGGCCGACGAGAGCTTGGCCTCCATGATGGTGGCCACGCCGGCCGCCACCAGGCCCCACGGCTGGGTCAGCGGTCCGAGCGCCATGGCGTACCAGGGCGACATGTTGTCGATGCCGGTCTGCCACTTGGGCGTCTTCTTGGGCTTCTTGGGCTTGCCCATGCGGCGCCAATGGCGGACGGCGATGAACAACAGGACCGCGCCGATCAGGATCTTCACGGCCAGCCCGGCCAACGACGGCGCGGTGTTGGGTTTGGGCGGCTTGTTGCCGGTGACCAACACGGTGCCCGCCACCACGATGGCCAACGAGACGATCCACCCGAAGATGAAGGCGGCTCCCTTGCGCACGCCGTTCTTCGACGCCAGCACCAGGACGAACCCGGTTAGCGGGATTGGTTCGAGGGTGATGACCAACCCGATGAGCAACAGGTCGATGATCACCGGGCCCTGCCCCCACCGATCACCCTGGTCCGGCTGTCCATCTCAGCTGCTCCCTTACCCTTCTGGTCTTCCCCGGCCTTCTCTGGTCTTCACGGAAATGGCCAGGCGCGCGCCCACATGATGGGCGTGACCGTGACCGTGACCGTCGGCGCGTCCTGGCGCGTGGCCGCGCCGGCAGGCTCCGTGGCGACCGACGCGGCTAGGCCAGGATCTTGGCTTTTTGGGCGTCG
>Ga0208357_1000389_pt1 | contig 35764 bp, 38 predicted proteins | sample NGESurdeep092012_6_FD_184487 | JGI IMG/M metagenome (GOLD analysis project Ga0208357, IMG submission 184487) | Arctic peat soil microbial communities from Barrow, Alaska - NGEE Surface sample F52-2 deep-092012 (SPAdes) | ecosystem: Environmental > Terrestrial > Soil > Wetlands > Peat ...
CTGATCGCCGGCCGCGTGCTGCAGCACCTGGGTCACGGTCCATTCCGTGCACGGGGTTGGCGCGCCGAGCTGCGCGGGGGTGACGGCGGCGCCGGCCGCACGGAGCATGTCGAGCGCTTCGGTGATAACGGTCCACATGGTGATCATGTCTCCTGGTTGCTGGCGTAGTGGCCGGCGCCGCGGTTCCACCAGGAACCTCGGCCCGCATCTGGAATTGAGCGAATCGTTCCGCTCATCCTATCAGAATAAAGTGTTCCGTTCCATTCAGAAGTGGCTGGAGGCGGCTGAGGATCCGGCCCTACCGCCTGTGTAGCCGGGATGACGTGCAGCGCGAGCTCCTGACGGAGGAGGCTCAAGCGGCAGCCGTGGCCCGGCTAGCTAGTGGCCCGAACGACACTGCCGGGCTGCCGGGTCGAACCAGCCGACCGTGGCCCGCTCGAAGCCGCCGACGGCCGTCACGTTAGCCGCGGCCTGACGACGCCCCGGATCCCGCGGTCGTCAGCGACTTGCCGTCATCCCAGAGGGGGCCCGGGTAGGCGGCCTCGGCTCGCCGGGCCAGCTTGGCCGCCTGCCGCCGGACAATGAGGATCGTGGCCGCGATAACGACCACAGCGGCCGCGCCGAGGGCCAGGTTGATGGTGGCGGATGCCTTGCTGAACGCGCTGCCGGCGCCGTAGGCCCCGAGGGCGAAGACGGCGGCCCAGACTAGGCCGCCGGTCGCGTTGGCCACGAGGAACCTCGGCCACCGCATGCGGTTAGCGCCGGCCAGGAACGCGGCGTACGTGCGGAGCACCGAAACGAACCGGCCGAAAAACACGACTTTGCCCCCGTGCCGGTCAAAAATGTACCGGCCGATCTTCAGCTTGGCCTCGTCCAGGCGGACATAGCGGCCGTATCGGCGCAGCAGGCGGTAGCCGCCGGTGCCGCCTATCCAGAAGCCGATGTTGTCGCCGATGATCGCCGCCGCCGCGGCCACGGCAAAGATCATCCAGACGGAGAGCTGGTGGGTGTGACCGGCATAGATGGCCGCCGCGATCAGAGCCGTCTCGCCCGGCACCGGCACCCCGACGCTCTCGGCACCCACGAACAGGGCGATGGCGAAATACCCGTACGTGAGGATCAGATGATTCATGACTTCCAACCTAGGGAAAGGGCGGCGGCTTTTCATCGGCCTGAAGGCGCACTTCGTGCTGCCGGACTTAGTCCCTCGGATGTACGGCCGACGTCGTCGGCCAGCGCGGTCTGGCCGCCGACCAGCACGTTCAGCTTCGCTGCCGTGCAAGGCGGCCGGGATCACCGCCTCCCGCAGCCGGGTGATCAGGTCGGAGGTCGAGGCGCCCTGAGGAGAGCCGGCCGGCCGCGAGCGGGGGTTTTCGTTACGGTGGAAGCCGACCGGAAGCCGACCGAAGGAGATAGCCATGTGGAACTCGTTTCGCACTGACGCGGCTGGGGGTGTCGCGGCGGAGGTGGTCACCTTTCCGGGCGGCGGCGGGGACGACATTCACGCCTGGGTGGCCACGCCGATCGGCGACGAGCCGGTGCCGGGGATCGTCGCGGTGCACCACCTGCCCGGCTGGGATGACTTTTACCGGGAGTTCTGCGAGCGGCTGGCGCGGCACGGGTACCGCGTCATCTGCCCGGACCTTTACTGCCGCTTCGGCCATGGCACCCCCGACGACGTAGCGGCCGAGGTCCGCGCCCGGGGCGGGGTCGCCGATGACAGCGTGGTGGCCGACTGCGAGGCCGCGCTGAGGTGGCTGAAGGCCGGACCCACGGGCAACGGCAGGGCCGGGATCGTCGGCACCTGCTCGGGCGGCCGTCACGCGCTGCTGGCGGCGTCCCGGCTGTCCGGCTTCGATGCGGTCGCTGACCTGTGGGGCGGCGGCGTCGTCATGTCCCAGGAAGAGCTTTCGCCGGCCCGTCCGGTCGCGCCGATCGACTACATCGCTGACCTCACGGCGCCGCTGCTCGGCATCTTCGGCAACGACGACCAGCATCCGAGCCCGGAGCAGGTGAATCTGCTCGAGGCGGAGCTGAAGCGGCACGGCAAGGAGCATGAGTTCTACCGGTACGACGGCGCCGGCCACGGCTTCTTCTATTATCACACCCCGATGTACCGGCCAGAGGCCGCCATGGACGGCTGGGAGAAGATCTTCAGCTTCTTCGGCCGGCACCTCGCCGCGGGCCAGGACTAGCGCCACCAGCCCGGCCCCCCTGGGGCAGGTGGCGCTAGTCCGCCAGGCCGCGGCGCGCTGTCCAGGTGCTGGAAATTGCTCAGCCGCTGGCCGAAGCCGAGCCGGGCACGACGGCCTGGTTCGCCATCAAGATCAGCGAGTCGACCTTCGGCATCGTCGATTTCTTCCCGGACGCCGCAGCCCGGCAGGCCCATCTCGACAGCCCGATAGCCGCGGCCCTGATGGAGCGCGCGGGCGAGCTGCTGGCTTCCCCGCCGGACAATAAGCCGATCGACGTTCTCGCGTCCAAGCTGCCCGGCTGATCCGCTCAGCGAGGGGAACCACTAAGCGAGCATTACCCAGCGAACTCGTGCGCGGCCCTGGCCGCCGCGCACGGGGCGCACAACGGCACGTCGACGTTGCCCAGCAGGCCCGAGCTGTACTGGCCCGTAATCACCGCTCCGAGAACCTCGCAGATGCCGTGATCAGCCGGATGCGCCCGCGAGCAGAAGCACAGGCAGGGCCTGCGCTGCATCGCCTTCTCGGCGCGCCTGATGACGGCCCGGACCTCAGGACGGCTCGCCACCTCGGCGAGCGCGTCGAAGGCAGGCCGGATGCGCTCCAGCGCATCAGTCATGGCCTGCCCGACGCGCCGGCCCACCTCCGCCAGTGTGTCGGCGAGCTCGGCGTCCCTGTCATCCCCCACGGCCTCATCCTCCCACTTGCCGGAACCGAGGGCCAGAGCATCGTGCCCGGCCTGCTGCGGGGATAGAGGATGCGGCTGCCTCTTGACCCAGTGACGAGTATGCGGACGATCAGCGAGCGCCAGGCCGCTGGCGTGACGCGCCCGGGACGCGGCCAGGATCCCGGGCACGACTTTGCTGCGTGCGAGAGGGGCCTGACCCACCTTGGCGGGGGCCCTGGCCGACGACGGCCCCCCTCGCACCATGCCCACTCTGAGCGCTGCAGGCAGGCGCGGGGGTCTCGGAATCAGGCGCGGTCACCGGCCCGGCGGCGTCAGCAAGCCCGATCGGATCTCGCGCACCTGGCTGGCCTGCTCGGCGGCGCCCACGGCGGTGAGCAGGCGCTCCATCGTGTCGAGCGCCCGGTAGGTGTCGTCAGCCGACATCGGCTCGTGGTGCGCCCACCTGTTGCCGGTCTCGCGCAGCTCGCTGGCAAATCCCCTTTCGACCTGGGAGAGCTGAGCCTTGAACGCCCCGAACTCCTCGGTCAGCACCCGGAGCAGGAACCGGGGATTGGACAGCGAGTAGCGGTGCTTGCCGCCGAACCGGGCACTGTCGCGGGCCGCGAGCATCTCGGCCCAGTCCCGGCCGCTGGGCGATGCCACCGCCTGCACAAAGGGGCCAAGGCCCGCGGCCAGGAGTTCCAGCCCGCTGCTGACCCGGTCACGGTTGCTCATCCCGATCGGGGAATCGGGGGAGTCGGGGGAATCAGGGGAGTGGCCGGTGCCGTGACCGGGTGGCTCATCGGGCAGCTGCGCGAGATTACCGGCGGCCAGTGCGGCCGCGTCGTGGTGCCCGGAGTCGATGGCCTGCCGGAAGGCAGCGCGCGCGCCGGCCAGGTCCCCCTGCTCCTGCAGGAATGCCCCCAGGTCGAGCGCCGCCCACGGCGCCCAGTCGGCGTGGCCGGAGTCGATCGCCTGCTGGTAGGCGGCCCGCGCCCCGGCCACGTCGCCCTGCCCGCCGAGCAGGTCGCCGAGCCCGCTGGCCGCCAGCGGTGCCGCATCGTGGTGCCCGGAGTCGATCGCGAGCTGGTAGGCGGCGCGCGCTCCGGCCACGTCGCCCTGCTCGGCCAGCAGGTCGCCCAGGTTGCTGGCCGCCCAGGGAGCCACGTCTGGCTCCGCAGAGTCAATCGCGAGCTGGTAGGCCGCGCGCGCGCCGGTCACGTCGCCCTGCCTGGCCAGCAGCGCCCCGAAGTAGCCGGCCGCCCGGGGACCGGCCTGGCGATGGCCGGAGTCGATGGCCTGCTGGTACGCGGCGTGCGCGCCGGCTAGGTCCCCCTGGTTGTCCAGGAGCCGTCCGAGGGAGCAGGCCGCCAGGGGCGCGGCGTCGGCGTGGCCGGAGTCGATCGCCTGCTGGTAGGCGGCCCGCGCCCCGGTCACGTCGCCCTGCCTGGCCAGCAGCACCCCCAGGAAGCCGACCGCGCGCGGGGCCGCCTCCCGGTGGCCGGATCCGGCCGCGTGCTGGATGACGGCCTGCGAGCCGCTCACGTCGCCCTGCCGGTCGAGCAGCATGGCCAGGGAGATGGCCGCCTCCGGCGCCGCGTCCGGGTGGCCCGAGTCGATGGCCTGCTGGTAGGCGGCCCGCGCGCCGCTCACGTCGCCCTGCCGGTCGAGCAGCATCCCCAGGAAGACAGCCGCCCAGGGCGCCGCGTCCGGGTGGCCCGAGTCGATGGCCTGCTGGAAGGCGGCCCGCGCGCCGCTCACGTCGCCCTGCCGGTCCAGGAACCACCCGAGGCCGTTGGCCGCCTCGGGGCCCTGGTCGTCCAGATCGTGCCCGGTCACAGGACCCCCTGTTCAGCCCGCCAGCTGCAGCCTCACGTCGGCGGCGCGCCGAAGCCGCTGCAGGCAAATCTGTCACACCGTTGTACCGGACTCCCAGGCGTGGCCCCAGCTTCTTGACAGGGTCGCTGGTCTGGGCTCTCAATAGCTTGTGCAGCCCGCCACGAGCTCCTGAGCCCCGCGGCGCGCGGGTCAGCGCGAAGAGGTGGTCGGGAATGGGCAGGGAACGGCTGGCGCGGTACAGCCTCGCGGGCCCCGAGAACCTGGCGGCTGCGGCGGCAGGCCTGGCTGGCGGCCAGTGGTTCCGCAGCGACGTGCCGCGCCGGCGGATGAAGGAGCTGATGCGGCGCTCCGACTACCCGGCCGTACGGGACCCGCTATCTGGATCGGCCTGATAGCCGGTTTCGCCGGAATCGGCATCACGTTGTGGGGCAGCTGGTGGGCGGTCCGTTCTTCCTCGCCTGCGGCGTCCTGTACGGATCGACATCCGACTCCCGCTGGCACGAGTCCGGGCACGGCACCACACCGACACTCTGGTGCTCGGCCGGGACCCGGAGATCGCGGCCATGCGTCCGGCGCGGCTAGCCAGGCTGCTGGTCAACCTGGCCGGGCTCGTGGACGTCCCGCTCGCCTTCCGGCTGATGTTCCTGCACGCGGCCGGCCGGCTCACGGCTGACGAGGCCGACTAGGTCCCGGAGCCCGAGCGGAGGGTCTACCGGACGGCCCGGATCCACCTCGCGGTCTATGCCGCCACCATCGCCTTGGCGATCACGCTCGGATCCTGGCTGCCGGTGCTGCTCATCGGCGGACCGCGCCTGTATGGCGCCTGGTTGCTCAGCGCCTACGCGCTCACCCAGCACGCCGGCCTGGGCGAGAACGTGCTCGACCACCGGCTCAGCACCCGCACGGTGCAGATGAACGTGGTCAACCGGTTCCTCTACTGGAACATGAACTACCACGTCGAGCACCACATGTTCCCGATGGTCCCGTATTACCGGCTCGCGGAGCTGCACGAGGAGATCAGGCACGACTGCGCGCCTGCCTACCCGTCGATCTGGGCGGCCTACCGGGAGATCATCCCGGCCATCGTGCGCCAGCTCCGGGACCAGGAGTACTACATACGCCGCGAGCTGCCGCCCGGCGCCGCGCCGTTCCGCGAGCCCACGCCCCTCAACGACGGCCGCGCGCGGCTGCTGTCCACCCGCGACCGCGGCCTGACGGCCTGGACGGCCAGCCGAGGCGCCAGCAGCGCCCGCACGGCGGCACGGGCGGCCGGCAGGTAACGCCGGTAGGCGCCGGTGAGGTAGGTCTGCCATGGCTTGAAGTACGTGCCGTCCGCCGAGACCAGCTCGTAGGCCCGGCGTGCGCTGCACGGGCCCCGGTAGGCGCACCAGTTGCTGACATTCCGCCAGTAATGGCTGTTGATCTGCCACGCCCCGCGGTCGATAGAGTCGCGGCTGTGCCGGGTGCCCCAGGGGGTGCATTCGTCGCCGGTGGTGTTGTTAAAGCAGGCTGACGCGTCGCAGCCGGACTCGGCCATGCCGATGGCGACGGCGGTGACCAGGTGGCTGTTGCGGCCATGGCCGGCAAAGCCGGCCTTGCGGGCCCACGAGGCGCAGCGCTTGGCTGCGCCCGAGGCCTGCGCCGGAGTCATCTGGATGTGCAGCCCGGCCGTGATGGTGCCGGGCCGGGCCGGGGGCGGCATCGCCCCGGCCGCCGTGCGCGATGTCTTCGGGCCGGCCGCGGCCAGCCCGGACGGCAGGGTGATGGCGATAAGCGCGATGCTGGCGGCGGCGGTGAGCATGACAAGGCCTCTGCGGATCACTGGAACAACCCCCCTCGGCGCCCCCCCGGGGTCGCCGGGCTGCGCAGCGGTTCTCCTGATCGCATGTGCTCCTGGACCTGCGCCAGCATGCCCAGCGGCCGGCGGTCCACCCAGCGGAAGGTGACCCGCGGCGGCCGGGCGCCGGAGTTCACCCGCGGAGGATGAGGGGAGGTAACGGTTGCCTGCCGAAGCGGCAGCCGCTACGGCTGGTCCCGTCGCGGGCGGTGCTTGCCTAGCCATCCCGTCAGCGCGACAGCGCCGGCCACGGCTCCGGCGACTGCCAGCCCGGCCGCCGTGCCCGCCGTCTCCACCACCAGGGGCAGGTTCCGGTCGCCCAGCGGGCCGCCAGAGTCGGCCACGGCGCGCTGCCGCGGGGTCGGCTCGATGCGGAAATCCTCAGCGGTGTCCCCGTCGCGGACGATGAGCTGGCGCAGCTCGGTCCGCACGGCCGGATGCTCGCCGACGTAGGCCGTCTGGCGCAGCAGGATCCCGAGCTCGGCATCCGCGATGGCCTCCGCGGCGGCGAAGCTGTTGCCGGTGTTGTCCTCGCCGGTTCCGGTGACCTCCGCCAGCAGCCGGAACCCGGCCCGGCCCCTGACGGTGACCGGACTGGACGACAGCAGCCGCCACCCGCTGAGCAGCCACGCCGGATCAAGGAGGGCGGCAAGATCGGGCTCCGGCGGTGTCGCAGGCCCGGTGGCGACGCGATCGGTGAACAGCTTGCTGGTGTGCTCGCCAACGCAGGCGATGCTGGCGTACCGCTTGTCCCAGTCGCCGGACAGGTAGTCCACGCGATACCGGTCGGGCGCCCGGACGCGGAGCCGGGCGACGCGGTGCCCGCCATAGTCCCCCATCCGCTCGCCGACCGCCTCCCAGAGCGCATCGGGGCCGAATATTCCCTCCAGCGGCGACGGCAGCGTCATCCGGACCGTGTTCGCGCGCTCGAGCATGACCTCGCCGTCGACCCACTGATGCAGCTCCGCGGTGAACCCGAGGGCGGGCCGGACGGGGCCGTACAGCAGCTTGACCAGCGTGTCGCCGGGCGGCTGCGGAATGCCCACTCCGCCGCGCTCAGCTCCGCATCGCGCGGCATGGCGGGCTCATCATCGGACGGCCAGACTGCCTGCCGCCGGGGGGCGTGCTGGATGGCGAAGCCCATCGCGCTGCCCGCCGCGCCGGCGGCCGCGCCGGCGACCTGCCAGCCGAGCCCCGTCCGCGCGGCGGCCGCGGGCTCGTCGCCGGCGTCCGGCGGAGGGCCCGGGAGCGCGAACCGGCCCGGCTCGGCGGCCTGCGCAGGGTCAGTGATCAGGTCCCGCAGCCCGGCGGTCTTCCAGGCTCGCCCCTCGAAGGTCAGCTCGCTGCCCAGCAGGATGCCAAACTCCGCATCCACCAGCACCTCGACGCGATCCAGCAGGTGGAACTCGCCACCGCGGCGCCGCTGCGGGACCGCCCGCTGCGTGGCCAGCACCCGGATGGCGGGCCGCCCGACCGCCAGCTGCTCGCCGGTGATCGTCAGCTCGTAACAGGCCAGCAGCCATTGCGGCGCGACCAGGCCGAAGAACGACCCGCCCGGTCCCACCGCTGGCAGCCGCCCGCCGTGCGCCGCCTCGACCGGCCAGCTCTGGGCACCGTCGCCGACGCTGACCAGGTGGCCATCGTCGGTCTCGATCCGGTAGCGGCCGCCAGGCGCCAGCAGGACCTGCTGCTCACCTTGCTGCAGCCCGCCGTTGGCATCGTCCGGCTGCCAGTCAGGCAACAGCCCGACCCTCGGCAGCGGGCCGAATACCTGCCGCACCTCAGCCAGCTTCCGCTGCGTGAGCTGCCAGTCGACGGCGGGGTCGCGGCTCCAGGTCAGCGTGGCCGACAGGCTCAGCCGCGTCCAGTCCGCCCGGTACAGCAGGGCCACCAGGTCGGGGAGGCTGATTCGCACGGAGCCCTCCCGGTGCCTGCTGCTGTCTGCTCCGATGGTAACCCTCCGCGAGCGCCTGGACCGATACCCGGCCGGCCGGGCCAATGTGTTAACACTGGCTGATGGCACGCGAACAGGACAGCGAGCAGGCTCCGGTACCCGGCCCGGCCGAAAGGAGCCTGCGCCCGGCTCACGACCTCCTGACGGGGGTGCCCGGGACGGGTGGTCCCGGGGGCTCTGAGAGCCTCACGACGGTGCTGGTCGCCCTCGGGATCAACGTGCTCATTGCCGTGGCCAAGTCGGTCGCCGGGGCGGTGACCGGGTCGGCCTCGATCCTGGCCGAGGCGGCGCATTCCTGGGCTGATGCTGGCAACGAGGTCTTCCTGCTGATCGCCGACCGGCGGTCTCGCCAGCCGCCCGACCTGACCCATCCGTTCGGGCACGGCCGGGAGGCCTACGTCTGGTCGCTGTTCGCCGCGATTGGGCTGTTCGTGGCGGGCGCGGTGGTGTCAGTCTTGCGCGGCATCCAGGAACTCATCACGCCGTCGCCAGCCAGCTACTTTGCCGTCGGCTATATCGTGCTGGCCGTCTCCTTCGTCCTGGAGGCCATCTCCTTCCTGCAGTCGGTCCGGCAGGCCAGGGCCGAGGCCGCGTCGATGCAGCGGGACCTGATCGAGCACGTCCTGGCCACCTCCGACCCCACGCTGCGGGCCGTGTTCGCCGAGGACTCCGCCGCCCTGACCGGCCTGGTCATCGCGGCCGCCGGGCTCGGCGCCCACCAGCTGACCGGCTCCCCGATTCCCGACGCCGCCGGGTCGATCCTGATCGGATTGCTGCTCGCCGCCGTCGCGATCCTCCTCATCAACCGCAACCTGCGGTTCCTGGTCGGCCAGGAGGCCGACCCGCGCGTCCGTGCGGCTACCCTCCAGGCGCTGCTCGCCGCGCCGGAGGTGGCCCGCGTCACCTACCTGCGGCTGGAGATCGTCGGGCCCCGGATGGTCTCGGTGATCGGCGATGTCGATCTCACCGGCGACGACACCGAATCCCACCTGGCCCTGCGGCTGCGGGCCCTGGAAGCCCGGCTCACCGCCTCGCCCGCGGTGGCCGGCGCCGTGCTGAGCCTGTCCGCCCCGGACGAGCCGACGCTGGTGGCCTGATCCGTGCGCTGGCTCGCGTCGGGGGAGCAGGAGCGGGGTGGCCAGGATGAGCAGGCCGGCGATGGCGATGGCGGCGCGCGGGCTGGTGATGCTGGCCAGCAGGCCCCACAGGGCGGTCAGGGCTGCGATGGTGAGGTTACTGGTGACTGACCACGCGGCCAGGGTGCGGGCGACCCGGTCCGTCTCAGTCTGCTCGAGCCGGTAGGTAGCGAACACCGGGTTGAACACGCCCATGCAGGTGACCAGGCCGAGCTGGACGGCGATGACCAGCACCATCCCAGCCGCGCCGGGGCGGATGAAGGCCAGCCCGCCCGACCAGCACGCGCGCACCGCCCCGGCGGTGAGCATGACCCTGTGCTGCCCGAACCGTGCGGCGAGCCGGCGGGCCAGCCGTGAGCCGATCAGGCCGCCGACGCAGGGCGCTCCGAACGCGAGGCCGTACTGCCACGGTGCGAACCCGAGGCGGCCGAGCATGAGGACGGCGACCAGCGGCGAGGTGGCCATGATCAGGCCGTTGACGAGAATCGTGTTGACCAGCAGCGGGCGCAGGGCAGGGTGGGTCAGGATGTAGCGCCACCCGTCGAGCAGGTCGCCGGCCCGCAGTGGCGGCGCGCCGGCTCGCCCGGCCTGCGGCTCCGGGCCGCCGATCGCGCGGATCCCGGCCGCCGAGAGCAGGTAGCTGGCCGCATCGGCCACCACGGTCGTCACCGGGCCGAGCAGCCCGATCGCGGCCCCGCCGAGCGGCGGTCCGAGCGCGGTGGCAGTCCAGGCGGTGGACTCCAGCCGCCCGTTCGCGGCCAGCAGGTCGGCCGGCCGCAGGAGCGCCTGCAGGCAAGCGCCGCTGGCCGCCCTGAAGGCGACGTCGGCCGCGGCGACGATGACCGACACCACCAGGAGCTGGGCGAAGCTGAGCCAGCCGAGCGCGAACGCAGGGGGAACGCGTCGAACGCGAGCCAGGTACCGAACGTGCTGACCGCGTACGCCGCCCAGAGCCACCCGAACTGCCGCCCGAGCGACCGCCTCGCCGTCATGCCCAGCCCGCCCCTCGCTGTCTGGCCCGGACCGCTGAAGCGGCCCAGCCCGATCCAGCGAGCCGGAGGCCGGCGGATCAAACAACTACCCGGAGGCGAGCCACAACCGGCCGTTGTGCGATTAAGGTCAGTCGGCGTGGATCTCGCTGCCGTGCGCACGTTCGTCGCCGTGGCTGACGCGGGCCAGTTCTCCGAAGCCGCCGTTGACCTGTCGATCACCCAGCAGGCCGTCTCCAAGCGCATCGCCGGGCTGGAGCAGGATCTCGGGGTGCGGCTGTTCACCCGCACGGCACGCGGAGCCCGGCTCACCAGCGACGCGCAGGCGTTCCTGCCCCGCGCCCGTGATCTTCTCCAGGCCGCAGAGCGGGCCGCCGCCGCCGTGCGGCCCGGCCGCCGCGCGCTGCGCGTTGACGTGATCGGCCGGCGGCTCGCGCCGGCCGGCCTGCTGCGCGACTTCCACCGCGCCCATCCCGAGGCCGAGCTCGATGTCGTCACCCTCTTCGACGCCGACGCGGCCATCGCCGCCGTCCAGTCTGCCGCGATCGACGCGTCGTTCCGCGCCGTCACCATGCCCGCGCGGCACTTCCCCGACGGCATCGAGGCCGTCCGGGTCCTTGACGAGCCCGTCCAGCTCCTGACCGGACCGGCTCACGAGTTCGCCGCCGCCGCCGCGGTCACGCCCGCCGAGCTGGCCGGGCACCGGATCTGGATGCCCGGCCTCGTCGCCGGAACCGAGTGGGCCGCGTACTACGACGAGCTGGCCGCCGCGTTCGGGCTCAGCATCGATCCCACCGGCCCCCACTTCGGCACAGAGCCCCTGCTGGACGTGCTCGCCGGCTCCCCGGCCCTGGCGACCTTCGTCGGCGAGCGGACCCGGCTCGTCTGGCCCGCCGACTACGGCCTGCGGCGCATTGCCGTGCACGACCCGACCCGGTCTACCCGCACTCACTGATCTGGCGCAGTGACAACAGCCATCCCGCCCTGACCACCCTTCGCAGCTACCTCAGCCGCCGCCAGCCCAACCACCGGGACGCCGCCACCTGGGCACCGGCCTGGGCGCAGCACTGGGCCGGCCCCGGTTCGGCAACGCGACGGCCCGCGGCCTTCTAGGCTGGGGGCCATGTTGGGCAGGCGGCAGGAGGCGGCGGCGAGCGAGCTCGCGCAGTGGTGGGAGGCCCTGGGGCAGCGTGGCATCGGCTCGCGCGCGGTGCTGCTGGCCGTCCCGCAGGGCTGGGGGCGGACCACCGTCCTGGACCAGCTGGCGGCGGTCATCAGCCAGGCCGACGCCCCGGCCACGCTGGTGGTACGCATCAGCGGCCGGTCGCTGCCGGGGGAGCCCGGCCCGCAGGCCCTGGCGCTGCGCGACTGCCTGATGGAAGCCGGGGTCCGGCGGCGAGCGGCCGTGCTGCTGTGCCTGGACCGGCTGGGCGGCGCCGCGCGGCTCGGCCTGGGCCAGGGCACCCTGTTCGCGTCCGGGCTGGCCGCGTCGGTCCGCTTCCTGCTGGCCGGTCTTGCCACCGCCGCCGAGGGTGAGGTGCGGGACGGCGGCCCGGCCGTCGCGGACGACGCGGCCGCCCGGGCAGCCCGCGCGGTGGTCGCCGTGTCGGCCTCGGCCCCGGTCGTGGTGCTCATGGACGACGCGGACCGCCTGGAGCCGGGCCTGGCCGTGACCCTGATCGAGAACCTGATCGACGGCCTGCAGAGCCGGGTCCTCGTGGTTGCCGCGGTCGATCCGGGCAGCGGACTGGCTGCGGCGCTGACCTCGCGGGCCCGCTACGGCCTGACCGCGGGGCGAGTCCACCGGGCCGGCACCGACCCACGGATGGGCTACAAGTCCCGCGCCGACCTGGCGCGTGAGCTGCGCCCGGACCTGCCGGCCGCGGCGGCCCAGCGGATCGCCCGGCGGACTGCGACATTCGCCGAGGTGTTCGCGGCCGCCGGAGCGGCGCGCCTGGCCGGTGCCGTAACGGCCGCGTCAGCGGCCCGCTTCTGAGGCCCGGCCGGGTCGACGGGACGAGGATCCGCTCCGTCATGCCGCCTTACCCCAGCGCCTCTCTGGTCCTTTCGCCGTCGCTCCTAGCATGTCAGGCTGGCGGCGGAGGAACCATGGCGAGAATCAACGACGTCGGCGGCATGCAGGGCTTCGCGCCGCTGCAGCAGGAGATCAACGAGCCGCCCTTCCATGCCGACTGGGAGGCGCACGTGTTCGCGCTCAACCGCGCCCTCCTGGGCCGCGGCGTCTACAACCTCGACGAGTTCCGGGACGCCATCGAGCGGCTGCCCCCGCAGGAGTACCTGGCGTCGTCGTATTACGAGAAGTGGCTGCACGCCATCACCACGCTGCTGGCCGACAAGGGCGTCCTGACCCGGGAGGAGCTGGCTGGTGGCTGAGTCGGCCGCTGCGGCGGCCGGGCGCTTTCGCGCGGGTGACCGGGTGCAGGCCAGCCGGATCGACCCGGCGCATCACACCCGGCTGCCGCGGTACGCGCGCGGCGCGGTCGGGACGGTCGTGGAAGGCCAGGGCCGGTATCCGCTGCCTGACCGCCGCGCCCGAGCCCTGCCGGCCGAGCCCGAGCCGGTGTACGCGGTCCGCTTCGCCGCCGGGGAGCTGTTCGGGGCGGGCGACCATACGGTGACGATCGACTTGTGGGAGAGTTACCTGCGCCCGGCGCGCTCGCCGGAGCACCAGTGAGCGGCGATCACGCCGGGGCGGCGGCGCCGTTGGCCGCGCGCGTCCGGCACCTGGAGGCACTGCTGGAGCAGCGCGGGCTGGTGGACGCCGCGGAGCTGGATCGCGCGCTGGCGGCGTTCCTCGCCCGTTCCTCCCCGGCCAACGGCGCCCGGCTGGTCGCGCGGGCCTGGCGCGACGAGGAGTTCCGCGCGCGGCTGCTGGCTGATGCCAATGAGGCGCTGCCCGAGCTGGAGCTGTCGATGGGCGGCGGCCTGGAGGAGCAGCGACTCAAGGTGGTGGCGAACACCCCCGACACGCACAACGTCATCGTCTGCACGCTGTGCTCGTGCTATCCCCTTGCGCTGCTCGGCCCGTCCCCTACCTGGTACAAGAGCGAGGCCTACCGCTCGCGGGTCGTCCGGGATCCGCGCGGAGTCCTGGGCGAGTTCGGCTTCGTGCTCGATCCCGCGGTGACGATCAACGTCTGGGACTCCAGCGCCGAGTCCCGCTACCTGGTCCTGCCGCTGCAGCCGGCCGGCACCGAGGATGACGACGAGGCGGCGCTGGCCGCCCGGGTCACCCGCAACGGCCTGATCGGGGTGGCCCCGGTCTGACCGGCGGGCCGCCCAGCTGGCGCCGCCCAGCTGGCGCCTGGCCGTCCGCGGCCGCCGTCCTCAGCCGCCCGCGCCCTGCAGCAGGTCGAGGAACTTCGCCACCAATGGCCCGTCGGTCGGGCCGCCCCTGCCGCCGTTGGCCACGACCATCGCGAAGGCCACCCGGCCGCGGAAGCCGACCAGCCAGGCGTCGGTCGGGAGCACCTTGCCGGTGCCGTACTCAGCGGTGCCGGTCTTGGCGTAGGTTCCCGCGGGCAGCCCCTGATGCGCGGCCGTGCCGGCCGCGACCACCTGAGCCATCATCTGGTGCAGGTCGCTGATGACGGCGCCGGGCAGGGTAGTCGCGGGCGCCCCGTCGTCGGCCGCCCCGGCCACCAGGCGCGGGGCGTGCACCGTCCCGGTATCGGCGGCGGCGGCGACCATCGCCATGGCCAGCGGTGACACCAGCACGCGCCCCTGGCCGATGGTCGTGGCCGCCAGGTCGGCCGCGCTGGCCGGCGTCGGCACGGAACCGCCGAAGGCCGGCAGTCCCAGCCGCGGGGTGGTGCCGATCCGGAACATGGCCGCGGCGGCGGGGAAGTCCGGAGCGGTCAGGTGGCGGGTGGCCAGCCCGATGAACGCGGTGTTGCAGGACTCGGCGAAGGCCTGCCGCAGATCGCCGACGGACGCCGCGGCCTCGGCGTTGTGAAAGATCTCGCCGTCGATCGTGATCGTCGGCGGGCAGGTCGCGGCGGACGCGGGCGTCAGCCCGTGCTCGATCAGCGCGGTCGAGGTGATGATCTTGAAGGACGAGCCCGGCGGGTAGGCGCCGGCCAGCGCCTGGTCGAACTGGCTCGAGGCCGGGACGCTGACTGAGGCCAGGACCGCCCCGGTCGCGGCGTCGACGGCCACCAGGGCCGCGCTCTTCTTCTCCCCGGACAGCGCCGTCTCCGCCGCCCGCTGCATGCGGGGGTCGATGGTGGTCCGGACGGGCGTGCCCGGCCGGGGCGCGATCGTGGCCAGGGTGGCCCGGATCGCGCCGCCGGGGCTGAGCACCGTGATGGTCGCGCCCGGCGCGCCGGCTAGCTGACGCTCGCCGGCCAGCTCGAGCCCGGTCTGGCCGACGACGCTCTGGGCGGTGTAAGGAGCACCCAGCGAGCGCAGTTCCTCGGCCGTGATCGGGCCCACCGTCCCGACTGCGTGCGCGGCCAGCCCGGCGGTGATCGCCGTGCGCGCTGCCGTGGTCTGGAAGACCGTGCCCGGCAGCGGGTACAGGGTCGGCTTGAGCTGCTGGTAGCGGGCCCAGGGCACCGTGAAGACCGGCTCGAACCACGTGGGCCGGGCCTTGGCCGCTGCCAGCGCGGCCCGGGTTTGCGCCCCGGTCGCGCCCGCGGTCACCAGCGCGGCGGTGAGAGACGCGGGCTGCTTGACCCGCTGGCCCTCCACGCCGATCGTCACGATCGGCGCCTGCGTGGTCAGCGGCGCGCCGCCCGCGCCCAGGATGGCCGCCCGCGGCGGCCAGGTCTCCTGCAGCGAGAGCCGGCCGCCCGGCCGCAGCGCCGGCGCGATGGTCGCCGGTGACCACTGCACCAGCCACTTTCCCGTTCGCTGCACCAGCCGCAGCACCGTGCGGATCCTGACCACGCCGAGGCCCGCGATCTGCAGCCGCTCCGTGACCGGCTCGGCGGCCCTGGTCCCGCTGATCTTCAGCTTCCCGTCCTGGTAGCTAGCCTGCCGGACACCCAGGTCGGTCAGCGCGGCGGTATTGACGGCGGCGAAGTCCGCTGGCGGGGAGGCCACGAGCCGCCGCATCGCCGTCCAGTCCCGGCTGGCCCAGCTGGCCAGGTAGCTGCGGGCCGTGGGCTGCGGCGGGGCCGCGCTACTGCAGGCGCTGAGCATCGTCCCGGCCGTGAGCGCGGCCGCGCAGGCCCCGATGGCCGCGCGGGAGCGTCCGGACGCCCGCTGGATCTGCATGCCATGAGGCTACGCACCCAGCGGGCCTTCTGGCCGTATCTCCGCCGCAAAGACCGGTTTGCCCGGTCGGTTTCAGCTGCGGCCCGGGGCCCCGATCCAGACGGACTTGGTGTTGCAGAACTCGCGGATGCCGTGGTACGACAGCTCCCGGCCGTGACCGGAATGCTTGATCCCGCCGAACGGCAGCTGCGGGTAGGAGGTCACGTTCCCGTTGATGAAGACCATCCCCGCCGCGAGGTCCCCGATGAACCGCTCCCGCTCCGCCTCGTCGTTAGTCCACGCGTTCGCGCCGAGCCCGAACTCCGTGCCGTTGGCCAGCTCGATCGCCGCGTCGATGTCGGGCACCCGGTAGAGGGTGGCCACCGGGCCGAAGACCTCCTCGCGGTGCACCCGCATGTCGGGGGTGATGCCGGTCAGCACGGTCGGGAGGTAGTAGAAGCCCGGGCCATCGGGCGCGGCGCCCCCGCACAGCACCCGGGCTCCCCGGGCCACCGCGTCCGCCACGAGCTTCTCGACGTCATCGCGCTGCGGCTCGGAGGCGAGCGGGCCGACGTCCGTGCTGTCGAGCATCGGATCCCCGACCTGCTTGGCCGCCATCTGCTCCACGAACAGCCGCTCGAACTCGTCGTAGACCGCATCGTGCACGATGAAGCGCTTGGCCGCGATGCACGACTGGCCGTTGTTGAGGCAGCGAGCGACTGCTCCCACCTGGGCCGCGGCCGGCACGTCGGCTGAGGGCATGACCACGAACGGGTCGCTGCCGCCGAGCTCGAGCACGACCTTCTTGATCTCGGTGCCCGCGATGGCCGCCACTGACTGCCCGGCCGGCCCTGACCCGGTGAGCGTGGCCGCCATCACCCGCTCGTCGCGCAGGATGGCCTCGATCCGCCCCGAGCTGACGAGCAGGGTCTGGAAGGTCCCGTCCGGGAAGCCGGCCCGGGCGAACAGGTCCTGCATGAACAGCGCAGTCTGCGGCACGTTCGAGGCGTGCTTGAGCAGCCCGACGTTGCCGGCCATCAGCGCGGGGGCGGCGAAGCGCATGGCCTGCCAGAGCGGGAAATTCCACGGCATGATCGCCAGGACCGGGCCGAGCGGCTGGTAACGGACCTCCGCCCGCTCCGCCCCTACGGCGCCGGCGTCGGCGGGCTCGTCGGCCAGGAACTCGGCCGCGTGGTCGGCGTAGTACCGGCAGGCGGTGGCGCACTTGGTCACCTCCTGCCGGGCGGCGGCCAGGGTCTTGCCCATCTCGGTCGTCATCATCGCCGCGATCTGGTCTCGCTCCCCGTCGAGAATGTCGGCTGCCCGGCGCATCCACCCGGCCCGGGCATTCAGGCCGGTGAGCCGGTAGCTGGCGTGCGCCGTGGCCGCTGCGGCCAGGCAGCGCTCGACGTCTGCCTCACTCATCTCGTCATAGGTCTTCACGGTCTCCCCGGTCGCGGGGTTGATGGTCGCGATCGCCACGGTTTCCTCCCTTCGCCGCTGCGGCGGCAACGCCGCGGCGGCCTGTCCTGGGCCCTGCCCCGATCGCGGCCGCCCACACGTCAGGCCAGCCGGCCGTGGCGGCGGATCCGGCCGGCCGGCGTCGTTCCAAACTGAGGCCGCCGCGGCGGAGTGGATCACGCTAAGGAGGCGAGATCTGAGCTGGCGCATGGCAGATGGCCTTGGGAAACCTGAGGCTGCACAAATTCGCTCGACGTCGAGGGAGAACAGCAGCCGTGAACGGGGCAGTACCACCGGTGCCTGATTCAGAGCAGGTGTTCCGCCTGATCTATCGCAGCAGGAATCAGATTCCGCTGGATCAGCGCAAGCCCGAGCCGGGGGCACTGTTTAGCTCGGCCCGGTCGAGTAACAAGAAAGCACGCATCACTGGTGCCCTGCTGACCTCTGGTGACTGGTTCGCTCAGGTACTGGAGGGCGACGAGACCGCGATCCGGGCGTTGTTCGCGAAGATCGAGCAGGACCAGCGCCATGACCACGTAACTATCCTGGACTCCCGGACGGTCGGGCAACGCGTGTTTTCCCGCTGGGCCATGGCCAGGGTCGGCGCGGAAGGCGAGGCGGATATCCCGCTCATCGCGCATGCCGACGGGATCTCCCCGGCGGCCCGGCGGGCCACCACGCCGGAGCAGGATTCGGTCCTGGACGTGCTGCGCGAGGCAGCGCGGGGCGACGTGCCCGCCCGGTGACGCCGCCGCGCTATTTGAATGCCGTTGACGGCCGGATGGCCGGCCTCACGTTGTCGCCGCTATCGGCGCGCAGTTTCCCCGGCCCGGCGAAGCGTCTTTCGGGCGGATATCACCGGCAGCGCGGCCGTATCGGCGGCGAACTCAGTGGTGAAGCAGCACGAGAAGCCGCCGGGATCGCTTAGGCTTATGGTCTAGGTGCTAGACCTAAGCTGGAGTGGAGTGGCAGACAGTGGCTCAGCGGACCCAGATCCTGTATGTGGATGACATTGACGGCAGCGAGGCCGACGGTACGGTCAGGTTCGGGCTCGGTGGCGTCGATTATGAGATCGACCTCAGTAAGAAGCACGCCGACCAGCTCGAGAAGGCCATTGGGCCGTTCATTGCGGCGGCCCGCAAGGTCCCGTCCTCGCGGCGTCCGGTTCGCAGCGCGCGGCCGGCCCGGCATGACCAGTCCGATGTGCGGGCCTGGGCCCGGGCTCAGGGCCTGAAGGTGTCCGACCGGGGCCGGATCCCGGCCGACGTGCTGGCCAAGTACGAGGCCGCGCACTAGCCAGCCGGTCCCAGACGTCCCGGCAGGAAGTCGGCCGGGTCGCGTCACCTGCCCGCCGGGCTGAGCTCGGGGCTAGTGTCGCGACCCGGCCGGCCCTCTGGCGCGCCCGTACCGTCCCCCGGGATCGCCGTTACTGGGCCGGACCGCCGGCTGCCCAGAGGCTCTCCAGGTTGACCACGATGCCCTCCTGGCTGCTGCGTGCGATGATCACCACGGCTTCCTGCGCACCGGGGTTCTCCTCCCGGTGCGGCACGTAGGGCGGCACGAAGATGTAGTCGCCCGGCTCGGCCGTCAGCCGCACCTCCTGGCCGCCCTCGGCGAAGACGAACGCCGGGTTCCCGGAGAGCACGTAGATCGCGGTCTCCGCCGCACCGTGGTGGTGGTCGCCAGAACTGCTGCCGGGCGCGACGTGAGTCTGGCCCATCCAGACCTTCTGCGAGCCCGCGTTCTTGCCGGAGATCGCCTCCAGGCGGGTCATCCCGGGAGTCTGCGTGGTATCGGCGCGCAGCTCCCCGCCGCGCACGTGGACCAGCGGCTGGTGCCAGTGATCGTCGGTCATCACGCCTCCGCGTTCATCGAGTAGCCGGCGCTTGCCTGCGGGTGGCCCTAGGGCCGGCCGGCGACATAGTCCCGCAGCCTTCCCGGGTGAGTCTCCCAGCCCTTGCCGTGCGCGTCGGCGTGCCCCCGCTTCTCCTCCGCTGGCCGCTCCGGCGTTCCGAACCCGCTGGCGGCTCGACGGACTGGACCAGCAGGCGTACGGCCGCTCGCTGGCTCGTCGCCCGGTCGTCGAAGGTCAGCGTGCCCTCGCCGCCGGGCCGCAGGTCAATGTCGATACGCAACCACAAGTTGTGGATCAGTGGCCCGCCGTGCGGCGGTCGTTGCCACCGCGCCGGGCGGCGGGGTCGACGAAGGTGCCCCGGCCCTGCCGGGTGATGATCAGCCCGCGATCCCGCAGGACGCGCATGGAGCGCCGGACCGTCTGGTAGGCCACTCCGTAGTCCTCCGCCAGTTCGCGCTCGGCGGGCAGCTTATGGACGAACTCGCCCGACTCGATGCGCGCAGCGATCCCGTCGGCCACCCTCAGATAGGTATGGCCGGGGGCCAGCGGGTCGATCTTTGCCACGCGCTCAACCTAGGCAGCCGCCCAGCTATCTAAGCATCAGCTAGCTCTTAGAGCACTGAGATGACTATTTGCCCCAGACGGACGCCCATGGCCGCAGCGGCGGCGCAAGGCCGCCGCCGTCCCTCCGCTCCGCAACCTGCGATCTTGCCGGACGCCGGGATGGGACCGGGCTGGCGGCTCCGGTGTACGGTCGCGGCATGGCGACAGCACCAATGATCATCGCGCCTCAGGACGGTAAGGCGCCCGGCCGGGCCGTGCGGGGCGCGAGCCTGGTGATTCAGGACTGGCCGGCTGAAGGGCTGGCGAGGGAGGTCGCTCCGCTGCATGTGCATCATGCGGATGACGAGGCCTGGCATGTGATAGCGGGGGCGCTGCGCTTCCGGTTCGCAGACGACGAGATCGTCGCCGGGGCTGGCTCCACGGTGCTGGTCCCTGCAGGCGTGGCGCATACGTTCGGGAATGCCGGGCCCGAGGCCTCGCGGTACATCATCATCCTGCCCGCCAGGCTGGATGAGATGATCAGCTTGCTGCACGAGGCAGGCCGGGCGGAGCACGCGGCCATATACCGCAGGTATGAGTCCGCGCTTCTGGAATGAGCAGGCGGCCCGGTACCGGGTGCTCAGGTAGCTGCGACGCGCTGGCCGGCTACCTCATGGGCGAGCTTGGCGAGCCGCTAGTCGCGGCGGCGGGGTAGGCGGCGGTCCGGATGGTGGCCACGTCGCCGGGCGGCACCTCGCGGCCGCGGTCGTCGATGAAGCCGACGTGGACCGGCCGATCGGTGTCGGCCGTTCGCCGCACCACCGTGGGCCCGTCCGGCCAGGGCAGGTTCTTGTCGCCCCACTGCTGCAGGGCGGCCAGCACGACGTGCAGCTCACGGCCGGATTCGGTCAGGTGATAGGCGAACCGGGAGCGGCTGCCCGGCTCCTGATAGGGCTCCCGTCGCAGGACGCCGTAGCCGACCAGCGTGGACAGCCGGTCGCTCAGGACATCCGCGGCGACGCCGAGGGCGTCGCGGAACTCGGCGAACCGCGTGGTGCCCAGCAGGGCCTCGCGCAGGATCAGGAAGGTCCACCGCTCGCCCAGCACCCCGAGACTCCGGGCGATGGAGCAGCTGGACTCGCGCAGTCGCGTGTCGGCCATCCCCTAATCCTACCTGAGTAGCAAGTACCGACTCAGCCAGCGCGCCGGGGCAGCAGCGCCTGGAGCGGGGTGAGCGCCCGCTGCTCGAGCATGGTGCGCACCGGTCCGACCAGGGTGGCCTGCATCCGGCGGGCGGCATCCAGGTGATCGGCCGTCCAGATCATCCGCACGGCGGTGGCGGTCGCCGACCCGTCCTGCGTGCGCAGGTCATGGCGCACCGCCTCGATGAAGCGGCCGTCGGCGCCCTTGTCGTGGGGCAGCGGCTCGCGCAGCTCGCCCCGCCCGGCCAGGCACGCCGCCAGATCCTCGTACCAGTCCTGGATCCGGGTGGCCGTGGCCACCAGCTCCTGGCGGGCCGCCGCGCGGTCGCCGATGGCCTGGCCGTCGTCGCGCTGCCACAGGTCCAGGACGGCGTCGGCGGCCAGCCGGATCGCCGCCACCCCGGTCACCAGGCTGGTGGTCCCGGCCAGCGGGACCGGCTTGGCCCCGCGCTCGGCCAGGTAACCCCGGAAGGTGTCGTCGAGGCGGCGCGACGCGGCGGCCGCCCGGACGGCCTCCTCGGCTGGCGTGGCGGGGGTGCCCGCTGCGTCATCACAGCGCAGCATGCCGAACTCGACGGCCCTGGACAGGTAGCGCGCGGAGTCGGTGTAGGCCTCGGCGAGGGACTGGCCGAGGGCCGCTCGCGCGCCGCGTGGCCAGAAGAGCACGCCCACGACGAGGCTGACCGCGCAGCCCAGCGCGATGTCCTCGACCCGGAGCAGGCCGATCCGCCAGCCAGCCGGCGCGATGATGTTGAACAGGATCACCAGGGTGAGCGTGAAGGCGGCCTGGCCGGCCGCGAAGGAGATCACGGCGGGGGCGACGCCGGCCAGCAGGATGGCCACCGGCAGCAGTACCCACAGCAGCGTGATGTTCGTCCCGACCAGCGCGAGCAGCCCGGCGCCGATCACGAACCCGACGACCGTGCCGACCAGGCCGCGAATCGCGTTCTGCCCGGTGCTCAGCGCGTTGGAGCGCAGCACCGACAGCGCGCCGAGCACGACCCAGAACGAATGCTGCACGCCGGTCAGGTCGGCCAGCAGCACGGCCAGCCCGAGCCCGATCCCGCCGCGCACGCTGTTGTGCAGCCACACCGAGTGCCGCTCGACGTGGCTGGCCGCCCGCTCGGTGGCCGCCGGGAGCGTCCCGGCCAGGCCCTCCGGCTGACGGCCCAGGAGCTTGTCCGGCAGGCTGCGCCGGTCGGCTGCCGCCGCCAGCTCGATATTGCGGGCTACCTGCATGACCGCGAAGCTCAGCTCCTGCGCGCGGAAGCTCATGTCCAGGGACGTGATGAACTCGCTGATCTCTTCCTCGACCGCGACCGTCCCCCCGGCCCGCGTCCCGGCGCCGGCATCCCCGGCGCCAGCGCCCCCGGCGCCGCCACCCCCGGCTCCGGCGCCCCCGGCTCCGGCCGCCCCGGTCCGGGTGGCCCGGCGGACCGGCAGGTCGGCCGTCGCGGTGCGTTCCAGGACGTCCAGGGCCTCGCGCAGGCCGCCGAGCGCCAGGTCCAGCATCTGCTGGCTGCTGCCGGGTGCGTCGAGCTGGTCCGCGCCGTGCTCCAGGACGGCGGCCGAGGCGGACTTCACCGCACAGGCGGCGTGGTTCAGCTCGGGGTCGTCGGCCAGCGGCCGGGACTGGGCCAGGATCGTGTCCAGCCAGCTCAGCTCGTCCACCAGCCGGACCACGGCCCGGGTCGAGGTGCTGAGCCCGGTGGGGCGGTAGGGCGTGGCCAGGAACCCGCGATGCAAGGCGTCGACGGTGTCGCGGGCCGCGAGCGCGGCCTGCTCGTGCTCGGCCGCGGCCGCCTCGCTGCCGGTTCCGAGGGCGTAGGCGACGTCGGAGCGCAGCCGCGCGGCCACTGCCCGGCAGGCGACCGTGGCCGGCTGGCGCAGCGGGTCGCTGGTCGGCTGCGGCCAGAGCAGCCAGACGGCCAGGAACGAGGCGCCCGAGGCCAGGCCCCAGCCCGCCAGCCGGGCCGGGATGGCGGACGGCGGCGCGGCGACTGCCACCGGCAGGATGAACGCCAGCAGCAGCGACGTCGTGGCGGCGGCGAGCACGGAGCTGACCACCCCGGCGAACAGCACCCCGAATCCGACGACGGCCATCGCCGCCGCGGCCAGCCAGGCGTTGGCCGAGGCCAGCGTGCCGAGGCAGACGAAGACGGCGCCCACGACGGCGAGGGCAGCCTGCGCCTGCAAACGCTGCCGCATCGGACCGGTGAAGCCGACCAGGAGCAGCATGGCGAAGGAGCCGAAGGCCGCGAACGTGGCCACGTTCGGGTTGCCGATGACCTTGTCGCCCAGGGCGAACATGGCCGGCATCACGATCGCGGTCCGCGCCGCGCGCCGCAGTGCCGCGAGATCGTGATCACGCCTGGCGAGCGACCGCAGTGGGTTCATCACCCGCTCGCCCCGCCCCTCCGGCGCCGGGAGGCGCCCGATTGCTCGTGACGAAATCCTTATCATCCGTCGCGGCGATGTCAACGAGGCGACCGGCCAGCGGCTGCTCGGGGGGTCAGCCGGCCTGGTTCCCGGCGCGGGCCAGCTCGCATCAGCAGGCGAGCATCTTCTGGATGGCCTGGCGGGAAACCCCCAGCTCGCGGCCGACGTCAGCCTGGGACCAGCCGTCGGCGATGAGGATCTGGATCAGGTCGCGGCGCTCGGCTGCTAGCTGCCGGGCCAGCCGGGTGTGCTCGATCGCCTGCGCCCGCGGCCTTGACTTCAAGCCCGCTTGAAGAAATAGCCTGCGGGCTGTCGGCGGCGGACGCGAGGAGGCGGGCGTGAGCAACGGGACGGGCAACTGGGCGAGCAACTGGGTGCGGGCCGCGGCGGTGGAGGACATCCGGGACGGCGGCGCCAGGTCGATCGCCTAACTGGACAAGCGGATCGCGCTGTTCCGGACGCCGCAGGGCTTTTCGCCAGCGACACCGCTGTCCGCACCAGGGCTACGCGCTGGTCCGCGGAGACGTGCGCGACGGCGTCCTCACCTGCGCCTGGCACAACTGGAAGTTCGAGCTGGGCACCGGCACCTGTCGCTACGTGGCCAGCCCGAAGCGGGAGCGGTTCGTGTTCCAGTCCAGCAGCGAACGCACGTCCATGACGCTGGCGTGACGGCGGGCAAGCCGGCTTCCGGAGCCCGCGGCGAGGGCTAAGGTGCCGGTGGTGCCAGAGGGTCGAGCGTGGCGCTCCCAGTAGGAGAGCCTCCGGATGCGGACGTCATGAGTGGGCCGGAGCTGCCGCTGGGACGGCAGCAGATACCCTCCCACGTCGCTGGCTGGCGGCGGGCTTGGCGCCGTGCAGCGACGGGCCGGGCCGGCCCTGTGAAATCCTGGAGGCATGGGCGATTCGTTCGCGGCCCGGTTCGCGGCGGCGCGGTCCCGCTGGGGGCCGCTGGCGTGGGGACTCGATCCGTCCGGCCCGCTGCTGGAAACCTGGGGATTCGGCGACTGCGCCGATGGCCTGGACCGCTTCGCGGACGTCGTGCTGGAGACCGCCGCGGCCAGCGTCGGGCTGGTGAAGCCGCAGTCGGCGTTCTACGAGCGGCACGGGTGGCGCGGGATCCGCACCCTGCAGCGCCTGCTCGCTGACGCGCGTAGCGCCGGCCTGCTGACGATCCTGGACGTCAAGCGCGGCGATGTCGGGACCACGAACGACGCCTACGCCGAGGCCTACCTCCCGGTCGGCGCTCCGCTCCAGGCCGACGCGATGACCGTGCATCCCTACCTCGGGCTGGCCGCGATGGACGCCTTCGTATCCCGCGCGCATGAGGCAGGCGGGTGCCTCCTGGTGGTGACCCGCTCGTCGAATCCCGAGGGCCGGGCCGTGCAGGCGGCAAGGGGCAGCGACGGGCGCACCGTGGAGGAGACGCTGCTGCGGGAGATCGGGGCGCTCAATGCGACGCTGGCCCCCGGCGAGGTCGGGCCGATCGGCGCCGTGATCGGTCCGGCTCACCTGGAGCCATCGCTGGACCTGGCCGCCGCCCGCGCCCTGTTCCTGGCCCCCGGCGTCGGCGCGCAGGGCGCCACGGTCGCGGACGTAGCCCGTACCTTCGCGGCCTGCCCGGACCGGGTGATGCCCAGCGCGTCGCGGTCGCTGCTGGCCGCCGGCCCCGACCCGGCCGCCCTGACAGACGCGGCCCAGGCCCTGGCCGCCGAATTCCGGGCCGCGCTGCCGGCCGGGCCGCAGGCCTGGAGAAGCAGATCGCGACCTCCAGGGCTTCCGGACAGGTAACGGTCGTCCCGGCCTAACGATGCCGGCTGAGATCCAGCAGCCCCCGGCGCAGCTGCCAGCTGAGCGACTCGATGTCCAGCACCGCGAAGTTCCGCAGGCTGCCGTCAGCCGCCAGCCCGGTGACCTCCACGGGTCCGTAGCCGAAGTCGTAGCTGCGCTGGTAGGCGCGATGCAAGTGGCCGTGCATCAGCTGCCCGGGCCGCACGGCAGCCACGATCCGCTGCAGCCGTTCCCGGTGCGCGTCGTTGCGCGCGAGATCCGCCGGTGCCCACCAGGACGGCGGTCGCGGGAAGTCGTGCGGCACGCCCGACGGGCAGTCGTGACACACCATCACGTCCGCGTGGCCGCCCGCTATCACGGCCGCTTCCTGCACGCTGGTGATCTCCTCCTGCGGCCACCAGTCGATGCCCTCGGTGCGGGCCGCCTTGTCGAGGCTGACGCCACCGCCGCAGGCCAGCCAGGTGCGGCCGTGCCACTTCCAGCGATGACCCCGCGGCAGGTGGTAGACATTCGGCCGGACCGCGACCCGCCCGTCGGCTATGGTGTTGCCGTCATCCAGCTGGCCCAGCTGCGTGAAGTCCTCATGATTCCCGTCAGCGAACCAGAGCTCCGCGTTCACCAGGTCCGCCGCGGCACTGACCGAGTCCAGGTAACGCCTGCCCTCGGTGCCGGGCCAGATCCCGAAGTCCCCGAGATGGAGGATCAGCCGCGTCTGCTCGGCACGCAGCAGCTGAGGGACGCGCTTGATCACGCTGAGCGCCCACTCCCGGTTCCCGTGCCAGTCCCCCGCGACCAGGACGCGGCCCGGCAGGGGATCGAGGGCGCTGCCTGCCCGGGGCCCGTGCGCCATGCCTGACATACAACCCCATGCTGCCCGCCTCAGTCCCGTCCTTGGGCAAGGTCGGCCGTGGCGGCCAGCGGTCCCCGCGCGGCGCTCGCCCGTACCATGGCCGTATCGCGAGCGCTCCCGCCAGGCGAGCGACGACAGGCGACGGTATCGGAGCCCGATCATGCAATCGTCAGTTCCCGTGATCGACCTCGCACCCTGGCTCGGCGGAGACGAGGCGGCCCGCGCCGGCGTGGCCGCGCAGGTCGACGCGGCCCTGCAGAGCGCGGGGTTCTTCCTGATCACGGGCCATGGCGTGCCGGGCGACCTGCCCGCGCAGGTGCGCGCGGAGGCGCGGGCGTTCTTCGCGCTGCCGCGGGAGGCCAAGCAGCGCTACGCCGTCACCGTCGGCGGCCGGGGCTGGCTGCCGCCCGGCGTCGAGGCGAACGGCTACGCCGAGGGCACGGCGACCCCGCCGGACCTGAAGGAGTCCTTCGCGGTCGGCGCCGACCAGCCGACCGGCCACCCGGACGTCGACGGGTACTGGTTCCAGCCCAATGCCTACCCGGCCGAGGTGCCGGCGCTGAAGCCCGCCGTGGTCGCCTACCTGGCCCGGATGCGCGAGCTCGCGGACGAGCTGCTCGTGCTGGGCGCGGTGGCGCTGGGGCTGGAGCGTGATTTCTTCACCCGGCACACCGGGCACGCCACGCACACGATGAACATCAACTGGTACCCGCCGGTCAGCCTGGCCGGCGAGCCGGAGCCCGGCCAGTTCCGGATCGGCCCGCACACCGACTTCGGCACCGTCACGATCCTCGACCGCGAGCCCGGGCGCGGCGGCCTGCAGGTGTGGACCAGGCCCGGCGGCTGGCAGGACGCGCCGTACGAACCCGCCGCCCTGACCATCAATGCCGGTGACCTGCTGGCCCGCTGGAGCGGCGGCCGGTGGAAATCCAACCGCCACCGCGTGCTTCCGCCGCAGGCGCAGGCGCCGGAGGAGGATCTCGTCTCGCTCGTCTACTTCTACGAGGCCGACCACGACGCGGTGATCGAGTCGCTGCAGCCGCCGATCGGCCAGCCGAACGACTACGCGCCGGTGCAATCGGCGCAGTTCCTGAAGGAGCGCCTGGACGCGATCACGGTGGGCTAGCGGCCGCCGGGCCGCCCAGGTGCGCGGCGAAGAACTCGACGATGCGCCTGCGCGCGTCCTGGGCCGCTGCCTCGTGCGGGCCGTATCCCATGAGCGGCGCCGTCAGCCGGATCATGAGGGGGATCGGGTCCCCGGCGGCGCGATGGTCGTTGAGGAAGCCGTGACCGGCCCCCGGGTACTCCCTGACGTCATGCGGGACGCCGTCCGCGGTCAGCGCCTGGTCCAGGCGCGCCGCTGCGCCGCGGAGCGTCAGGTCCCGGCCGCCGAAGCTGCCGACGATCGGGCACGCCTGCGCCAGCAGGCCCGGGGCGTCCTTGGGGACCACCCCGTAGTTGACGCTGGACGCGTGGAAGCCCCGGCCGGGCGCCAGCAGCAGCGCGAAGCCCCCGCCCATGCAAAAGCCGATCACGCCGACCTGGCCGTCGCAGCCGGGCTGGCCGATGAGCCAGCTCCGGACCGCTTCCACGTCCTCGAAGGTACGGCCGGTGCGCCGCCTCAGGTCGGCGAACGCGCTCCGCAGGCAGGTCAGCGGCCGTCCCCAGGAGAACAGGTCCGGCGCGACCGACAGGTAGCCCGCGCTGGCGAGCCAGTCAGCCTGGTTGCGCACATCCTGGCCCATGCCCATCGCGTCGTGGATGACCACCACGCCCGGCCATGGTCCCGGGCCCGGCGGCGTGGCCACGTAGGCCGGCAGATCCCCGTGGTCGCCCTTGATCGTCGTGGATGCCATCGGTCCTCTCGTCTCGGGACAGCCAGGATCAGACTCGCTCGAGGAGCTGCACCGGGACCGACTGGATGGCGGCGAGCAGCTCGGTCCAGTAGAAGGCGGCCATGAAGAACTGCAGCGTGTCGCCCTGCTCGAGCATCAGCTTGCGGTACATCACCATCTTGCCGACGTCGTAGCCGGCGAGCATCAGCTGCCAGTCCGCGTGCGAGCCGGCCAGCACGAATACCGCCTCGGCCGCGGCAGCATCCCGGTCGAGGACCGACGTGGCCGCCACCGTGCCGCCGTCAAGGTCGAGGACCAGCGTGTCGCCGTCAGCGCCGGCCGGCATGTCGCGCACGCTGAGGGCCAGGCGGCCGGTCACGAACGGGCGGATCATGTCGATCCAGTCCCAGAAGTCCTGCAGCTTGCTCGCCTTCCGCTCCTCGCCCGGCCACTGGTTGATGGCGGCCCGGCAGTCCGCCGCCCACGCCGCGGTCATGAACCTGGCCATCTCAGCCTCCCGCCAGCGTCGGCTTGACCTGCGACACCATCTCCTCCAGGTCGGGCGGGAGCGTCACGCCGACCATGGCCAGCTTGCGATGCAGCTGGTTCATGAACAGCTCCGAGACCCGTTCCTCCGACCAGCCCAGGGGCTCGTAGTAGATGTAACTGGAGCGGGCGGCGCTCATGGTGAGCAGGGTCCGCAGCGTGTCGTGCAGGTCCTTCACGTAACCGGGATCCTCTGCGAGCAGGTCGCGGACGAAGCGCAGGCCGGCCTGCACGTGGCGGGCCTCGTCCCGGCAGGTCGCGGTGAAGCCGGTGTAGAAGCCGGGCAGCACCCGGTAGTCGCGTGCGTAGTTGAGGGTGATCTTCATGACCGACAGGGCCAGGACGCCCTCGATCCAGATGATGTAGGTCGTCGCGTACTTCATCTGCAGGTGCTTGTTGTCGGGATCACGGCGCAGGTCGTCGGTCAGGTAGGCGAGCAGCCCGAACGGCCCGACGAAGGTCTCCTGGATGTAAGGCCACGACGCGTCGAGGATGTCCATGATGTCGTCGCCTTCCAGCCCGACGACCTCCCGGTAGAACCGGTCGAAGAACACCGTGTGCCGGGCCTCGTCCTCCAGGTGGCTGGTCAGGAAGATCTTGTAGTCCTCGGGCACGCCGAACAGCAGCGGCGCCAGCTCGACCGCCACCTGGCGCTCCCCGTGATGGAAGCCGGACGCTATCGACAGGAACGAGTTGCGCGACTCGTCGGTCATCCGCTCAGTCCAGTCGGCCTTGTCGACCGTGAAGTCGAGCTCGTTGACGTTCCACCGCTGCCGGAGATAGCGGTCGTAGAGGCTCAGGTAGGCAGGCAGCCGCGCGGTCGGGACGTGCACGTACTCGATCACGTCGTCGATGTCGGCCCTGGCCAGGCCGCGGAGGTCGTCGTCCTCGATGCGATCCAGTCTTCCCTCGGCGACAGTCACGCGGTTCCCCTTCCGGGCGCGGCATCCGATGAGGTCCCGCGGCGAGACGGATGCCTTCCCGCATGCTAACTCGCCGCCTGCCGGGGCTGTATCTACCGGTGCGGCCGGGTTTTCCCAGGGCCGTGGCGGCCCTCCGGATGAGCCCGGGCCAACCCGGCCTGGGTCATCCGGGGCCGGACGGCGGTGATTGACTATCGGCATGGCGACGATCGGATTCATCGGAAGCGGCAGCATCGGCGGGACGGTGGCCCGGCTAGCGGCGGCCGCGGGCTACCAGGTCGTGCTGAGTAACTCGCGCGGCCCGCATACCCTGCAGGACCTGGTCAGCGAGATCGGGCCGCTGGCGAGCGCCGGGACGGCGGGGCAGGCCGCGCAGGCCGGCGACATCGTGGTGGTGTCGATCCCGCTGAAGGCCTACCGCGACGTGCCCGTCGCCCCGCTGGCCGGCAAGGCGGTCATCGATACCAATAACTACTACCCGCAGCGGGACGGGCAGATCAGCGAGCTGGACGACGGCTCGGCGACCAGCAGCGAGCTGCTGCAGCGACATCTGCCGGCCGCCCATGTGGTCAAGGTCTTCAACAACATCTATTACCGGCACCTGCAGGCCCTGGCCCGGCCCGCCGGGGCGCCGGATCGCTCGGCGCTGCCGATCGCCGGCGACGACGCGGCGGCCAGGCAGGCGGTGACCGACTTCCTCGACGCGATCGGCTATGACGCCGTCGACACCGGCACGCTCGCCGGAAGCTGGTGCCAGGAGCCCGGCTCACCGGCGTACGGCGGCGTGTACGGAGACTTCGCCAACGAGACGGGCACGCCTGCGGACGCCGACGCGCTCCGCGCCAAGATCCCCGACACCCGGCCGTAACTGGGCGCCGGCGATGAGGGCCGCCAGCATCGGCGTGCCTCCCCGCCGCGCCTTATCTCCAGGCGCCCGACTCCATGCGAGGCTAGTGCTTCACGGCCGGACCTGCGCCGGCGTCCGGCGCCGACGTCCGGGCTGTGGTACCTGGGCGTGGTTCCCGCGGAGTTATCCGCTCGATTCTTCGCCGGATCTGAACAGGATGAACACAGGGTCTTAGGAACGGGGCGGGCAGCCTGGGGTGCAGCACATGCCGGCCCGGGTGCGATCGCTATGGCTGAGGCAAACGGGGGATGGTGACACGATGACGTGCCCGGAGACGGTAACGCGCGCCGGGGGCGCTCGCTGGGCCGCGGGGCTGGCCGCCGCGCTGACCGTGGCCGCCTGCGGGGGGACGGCGCCAACTGGGCGGCCTGCCTCGGCGGCCCCGGCGGCGCCGGCGGTCAGCACGTCGCGGGCTACCCGGCCGCCCAGCCCCGCTCCGGTGCCGCCGCCGAAGCCGAAGGTCGTCATGTCCCGGTTCCGGGCGGCGGACCGGTCGGTCGTGATCCTGGGGCTATTCCAGGGCCCGGTGCGGTACCGCCTGCACTCCGGAAGCACCGATCCCGGCTCCGCGGCGCTGTCCGTGGTGCACGCCGGGCCGAGGATCGGCGGCGGCGAGCGCCGCCTCCTGCTCGCGGCTTTCAACGGGGGTTTCCTGCTGTCCGCGGGCGCTGGCGGCTATGTGCAGGAGGGCCATGTCATCAAGCCGCTCCAGCGCGGGCTGGCCAGCCTGGTCATCGACCAGTCGGGCACCGCCAGCATCGGCGCCTGGGGATGGAGCCTGCCCCGGCCGCACGAAGCGGTGTACAGCGTGCGGCAGAACCTGCGGCTGCTGGTCAGCCACGGGCACGCCAGCGCGACCGCTGTCGACTGGACGGCCTGGGGGGCCACCCTCGGGGGCGGCGAGTACGTGGCGCGCAGCGCGCTGGGCGAGAACGCGGCCGGGCAGCTCATCTACGCCGCCGGCCTCTCGACGACCCCGGCCGACCTGGCGGCTGCGCTCCTGCACGCGGGCGCGCGCACCGCCATGGAACTCGATATCAATCCCGAATGGGTCCAGTTCGACCGCGCCCCGGTGCCGGGGGGCGCCCTGAGCGCCGCCATCCCCGGTCAGGTCCGCCCGGCGAGCCAGTTCCTCACCGGCTGGACCCGGGACTTCATCACCGTCCTGGCCCGATGACCGGACCCCGGCCAGGTCAGGCGACCTGGAAGGAGCGCTTGGACAGGCCGAACTGGTAGCCCTGGACCGTGGTCTGGACGGGCTGCTCGGCCGTGGCGGCCGCGCCAAGGGTCACGAACAGCGGGGTGAAGTGCTCGACGGTGGGGTGGGCGTAAGACACGCCCGGGGCCTGGCTCCGGTAGGCGGCCAGGCTATCGAGGTCACCGCGGGCGAGCGCCTCGGCCGCCCAGTGGTCGAAGTCGGCGGACCACGCGGGCACGAGGTTGTCGCTGAACATCTCCCGGGTCAGGAACGGCAGGCCGTGGGTCATGAAGCCGGACCCGATGACCAGGACGCCTTCCTCGCGCAGCGGCCGCAGGCGAGCGCCGAGGTCCAGGAGCCTGGCCGGGTCGTGCGTCGGCATGCTGAGCTGCAGGACCGGGACGTCGGCGTAGGGATACATGACCTTCAGCGGCACCCACGCCCCGTGGTCGAGGCCGCGGCTGCCGTGCTGGTGCACGGGCTCGGTGGCCGGCATGGCCGCCGCGACCCGCGCCGCCAGGGCGCCGGCATCGGGCGTGGGATAGGTCATCTGGAAGTACCGGGGATGGAACCCGCCGAAGTCATACACCAGGGGCGTGCCGGCGGCGCTCGCCGACAGGCTCAGCGGCGCCGACTCCCAGTGCGCGCTCACGATCAGGATCGCCGTCGGCTTGGGCAGGGCCTGGGACCACCCGAACAGCTGACTGATCCACAGCGGGTCATCGAACAGCGGCGGGGCGCCATGGCTGAGATAGAGGGCAGGCATGGCGCCATCTGACGGCGCCCACGCGCGCTGGGCCCGGCTGGCGGGCGCGGCGTCGCGCAGGAACGCGTCGAACGCGCCCCCGGCGACCTGCGGGTGCAGCGGCGAGCTCATGGTGGCATCCTTTCCGGGCACGGACTCATACAACTTGAAGATTCAACTAAAGGTACGCACTATTAGTTGAACTGTCAAACGATCTAGACTGGGCTCATGGCCGTTACTCCCTTCATTACCCCCGCCGCTGAGGGCGGCGGCGCCCCGGCGGCACCGCCACCGCAGTGGCTCAGCGAAGAGGAGCGGGCGGCGTGGCTGAGCATCCTGAGGGTCATGGCCAAGCTGCCCTCGGCGCTGGACGCGCAGCTGGAGCGCGACGCGGGCCTGAATTACTTCGAGTACATCGTCCTGGCCATGCTGTCCGAGCAGCCAGACCGGATCCTGCAGATGAGCGTGCTCGCCGCCGTGACCAACGCGTCGCTGTCACGGCTGTCGCATGTGGCCAAGCGGCTGGAGACGCGGGGACTGATGCGCCGCGAGCCAGACCCGCGAGACGGCCGCCGCACTAACGCGGTCCTGACCCAGGCGGGTCTGGACACCGTCGTGCGCACCGCCCCCGGCCACGTCGCCGCGGTCCGGGCGCTGGTCATCGGGGCGCTCTCGCCGGGTCAGCTGCGCCAGCTCCGCGGCGCCAACGAGCGCATCCTGGCCCGCATAGATCCCGACGCCGTGACCAAGCCGCCCACCGGGTAGAACGGATGGGTGCCGGAACTTCCCGAGGTTGAGACCGCCCGCAGGCTGATCGCCGAGCGGGCCTTGCACCGCCGCATCGCGGGAGTCGACGACGCTGACACGTTCGTCTGCCGCCCGCACTCACCCGGCCAGCTGCGCGACGCGCTGGTCGGCCGTGAGCTGACCGCGGTCCACCGGCGCGGCAAGACCACCTGGTGCGAGACCTCCGGGCTCGGGGACTCGACCGAGCCCGGTCCTGATCTCGGCATCCACCTGGGCATGGGCGGCCGCATCATCGTCACCGGCCCCGATGGCGAGGCGGCCGGGGCCGGCGACCCCGATCGCCGCCGCGAGCGGCCGGGCAAGCCCGAGTGGATCCGCTTCACGCTCGAGTTCGCCGGCGGCGGCCGCCTGGAGCTGCTGGACCTGCGCCGGCTGGCGCGCGTCCGGCTGAACCCCGACGTCGCCGCGCTCGGGCCGGACGCGCTGGACGTGACCCCGGCGCAGTTCCGCTGCCTGATCAGCCGGGGCCGGATCGCCGTCAAGGCTCGCCTGCTCGACCAGTCCAGGATCGCCGGCGTGGGGAACCTGCTGGCCGACGAGGCGCTCTGGCAGGCCAAGCTGTCACCGGCGAGGCGCGTCGACACCCTGCGGCGCCAGGACATCGACCGGCTCTACCGCGCCGTGCAGTCCGCCCTGCGGTCGGCCATCCTCAAGGGCGGCGCGCACACCGGCGACATGATCTCGGCCCGGCATCCGGGCGGCACCTGCCCGCGCTGCGGCGCCCCCATGGAGCACGGGACGGTCGGCGGCCGGTCGACCTGGTGGTGCTCGCGTGAGCAGGCTCCCGGGCCGGACTAGCTCGGCGCGGCCGGGCCGGGCCGGCTCGGCGGGCAGAGGACGGCGAGGGGCAGCGCGGCGCCGTTGAGCACCAGGACGCCGTCCTCGAGGCCCTCGCTGACCCCGACCGTCACCATGGTGCCGTGGCGCATGGCGGTGACGATGTCGTGCTCCAGCTTGTGCAGGTCGGCGGACTGGGCGAGCGCGTATCCGGGCTCCTGCGCGGTGGGGCCGGTGGCCGACGGCACGTACAGGTGCGCGCGCGGCAGGATGACGCCGCCCGGCGTCCAGCCCGCGCCGCCGGGCGGTCCGAGCAGCGCCACGCTCCCCGCGGCCTTCGCCGACAGCACCAGCCGGCCCTGCAGCGGCGCGACGACCTCCAGGATGACCGGGCGGCCCGACTGGCCGAGCTCCCGGGCTACCTCCTCGATCTGCGCGTTCTCCAGAATCCAGGACGCGGGCTCACCCTCGATGCGCAGGACGTTATACATCGGTCTCCTCATCAGGTCGGGTCATCATCAGGCGGGGTGGTGCGGGCTGGCGCCGGCGCCGCCCGGCGTGACGGCGCCGCCCGGCCCGGCCGGGCTGAGCCGAGCGCCTGCGATCGCCGCCTCGGTGCGGTTGCGGACGCCAAGCTTGTCCAGGATGCGGGATACGTGAACAGCAACGGTCCGTTCGCTGATAAAAAGCGTGCGGGCGATCTGGCGGTTACTGTCGCCCCTGGTCAGCAGGCTGAGTACCTGGGTCTCGCGCTCAGTCAGGCCGAGCCGGGCAGTGACCGGCGCCGCGGACGGGGCCGCCGGCCCGCTCAGCGGCAGCCGGGCCCGCCGGGCAAGCGCGTCGGCCAGCCTGAGCAGCGGATCGGACGGGAGGCCGCTGGCCAGGGCCACGCAGGCCGCGAGGGCGCGGGCAGCCTGATCACGCCGGGCCGCCCGTATGGCCGCCTCGGCCTCGCGCAGGCGGGCATACGCCTCCCGGTAAGGCTGTCCGGCCGCCTGCCACGCCCCGGCCACGCCGCGCCAGGCGGCCCGCTCATCCGCCCCGCGGCTCCGGGCGAGCTCAGCGCTGACGAGCGCGCCGAATGCCGCGATGACCGGCTGCGTCCCGGCCTGCTCGCTGACGATGTCCCCGGCCCGGTCGGCGAAGGTGCGCGCGGCGGGTTCCCACCGGGCAGTGACGTCCCGCGGACGGGTGGCCGCGGGCAGCGCGGCCAGGTCGGCCGCGACCCAGGCGCCCGCGGCCAGCAGCCGGATCTCCTCCTCGCCCAGGCCGCCGCCGCCCAGCACGGCCAGGCCCTCGAGCACCTCGTCCGCGGCCGGGGCCAGATCCCCGGTCAGCAGCGCCTGCTCGGCCAGGCAAGCGTGCACCGGGCCGGTGACCCGCGGGTCACCGGGTGACTTGGCCAGGATGTCCGCCAGCTCCGCCGCCCGCTGCTGCTCTCCCTTGCCGACGGCCAGTTCCAGCCGCAGCAGGTCCAGGTAGCTGGTGACGTGCGCGACCGGCTCGCCCACCAGGTCGGCCAGCAGCTGATCGGCCTCCGCCCACCGCCCGGTCGCCACGAGCACCGCGGCGGTGTTGTTGTCGAGGACGGCCGTGAGCGTGGCCGGCGCGTCCAGGGACCGCGCGGCCTGCCGGCCGTCCCGCGCCACCTCGAGGGCCTCGGCGAACCGGCCCGCCGTGCACAGCAGGTACATGTGCCGGTTCGCCGCGCGCAGCACATCCTCGACGCTGCCGCTCTGGCGGGCGAGCTCGAACGAGGCGCGCAGCGCCTCCAGCCCGCTGTCCAGGTCGCCGCGCTGGGCCTGGATAATGCCCTGGGTGGCCAGGCCGTGGGCGCGCTCGGCCGTCGCGCCGACCTGCTGCGCCAGCGCGACCGCCCGCTCGGTCAGCGGCAGCGCCTGATCGGCCTGGCCCAGCAGCATCAGCCAGCTGGCCTGAGCGGCCAGCACCCGGGCCAGCAAGGCCGACGGCGGCTCGCCGTCCAGCAGCCGCATGGCCTGCTCGCCTGCCGCGGCGGCGGCCCGGGGATCGCCCGCCTCCCAGCGATACCGCCC
>Ga0208357_1000390_pt1 | contig 35717 bp, 32 predicted proteins | sample NGESurdeep092012_6_FD_184487 | JGI IMG/M metagenome (GOLD analysis project Ga0208357, IMG submission 184487) | Arctic peat soil microbial communities from Barrow, Alaska - NGEE Surface sample F52-2 deep-092012 (SPAdes) | ecosystem: Environmental > Terrestrial > Soil > Wetlands > Peat ...
CCGCCGGCAATGGATCCGCGACGAGCTCGACCGGAGCGGGCTGCCAAAGCCAGCGCAAGCCCTCCGGCACGACCATGGTGAGGTACGGGAGCGCGAAGAAGATCCCGAACACCCCTGCCAGGTCGAGCGCGAAGTAGACGGGCGACAGGAAGAGAATCGTCGCCACCACGCGGCCAAGAGCCCCAAACGTCAGTTCGGACGGCGCGAACCGTGAGGTGCGCCAGTGAGACGTCATGAGTGCCCCATCGACCTGCCTGGGAGCGAACTGAGGCGCCTCACTCGGCGGGCAGCTCCTCGCCACGCAGTGCCGCCCGGATCCGGGCTAACCGATCCGCCGTCACCCGCTCGGCGCCGCGATGGGTCGGCTGGTAGTACTCGCGGTGCGCGACCGAGTCCGGGGCGTAGCGCTGAGCGACCACGCCGGCGGCCTCATCGTGGGGATAGAGGTAACCCGTTCCGTGCTTGAGCTTCACGGCGCCCGGATAGTGGGAGTCGCGCAGATGCGAAGGCACCGAGCCGACGAGGCCCTGGCGCACGTCAGCGATCGCAGCCGAGATCGCCGTCGTCACGGCGTTGGATTTTGGCGCGGTGGCCAACGCGATCACCGCTTGCGCGAGGGTCAGGCTGGCCTCGGGGAAGCCGATGAAGGCCACCGCTTGATGCGCGGCGACAGCGGTAGTCAACGCAGTCGGGTCGGCGAGTCCGATGTCTTCGCTCGCGAGGATCACCAATCGCCGGGCGATGAAGCGCGGGTCCTCACCGGCCTCGATCATGCGGGCCAGGTAGTGCAGTCCGGCGTCGACGTCGCTGCCGCGGATCGATTTGATGAACGCACTCGCGACGTCGTAATGCTGATCACCGTCACGGTCATAGCGAACCGCTGCGCGGTCGACGGCCGTCGCGAGCACGTCGATCGTGATCGTGTGGTCGCTGCCGGCGCCCTCGGCCGCTGCTTCGAGGTAGGTCAGCGCCCGCCTGGCGTCACCGCCCGCCATGCGGATCAGTTGTCGGGCGGCGTCGTCATCGAGGGTGTATTCGCCCCGCAACCCGCGCTCGTCGGCAAGTGCGCGGTCGACCACCTCGCGGATGTCGTCATCACTGAGCGGCTGCAATGTCAGGAGCAACGAGCGCGACAGCAGCGGCGAGATGACAGAGAAGAACGGGTTCTCTGTCGTCGCGGCGATCAGCGTGACGAGCCGATTCTCAACAGCGGGGAGCAATGCATCTTGCTGCGTCTTGGAGAACCGGTGGACCTCATCGATGAACAGCACCGTCTGCCGGCCCGACATCCCGAGTTCGCGGCGCGCATCGTCGAGGGCTTCGCGGACGTCTTTGACTCCCGCATTGACCGCCGACAGTTCGACGAAACGGCGGGACGTCGCCTGGCTGACGACGTGCGCGAGTGTTGTCTTCCCGGTGCCCGGCGGACCCCACAAGAACACCGAACTGCCGCCAGCGTCGGGTTTCTCGACCATTCGTCGAAGTGGTGTGCCCGGCGCACGTAGTTGGTGTTGGCCCACCACCTCGTCGAGGGTGCGCGGTCGCATCCGGACGGCGAGGGGTGCCACGGCCCGTTGGGCAGCAGCGGTCGCATCATCGAACAGCGTCAATGCCAGCCTCTTTGCGCTGTTGCGCGGTGATGGTCGTCGGCGCGCCGGTGAGCGGGTCGCCGCCAGATGCCGTCTTCGGAAATGCGATCACCTCGCGGATCGACTCGGTGCCGGTCAGCATCGTGAGCACACGGTCCCACCCAAGGGCGATACCACCGTGTGGCGGCGGTCCAAACGTGAACGCCTCGAGCAGGAAGCCGAACTTCGACTCGGCTTCGTCTTTCGTCAGGCCGATCACGTCGAATACCCGCTGCTGCATCTCGCCGCGGTGGATTCGGATCGAGCCGCCGCCGATCTCACTCCCGTTCACGACGATGTCGTAGGCATAGGCGAGCGCCTCCCCCGGCACGTCCTGGAAGGTCTCGGCGTACTCGGGCTTGGGCGACGTGAACGGATGATGGACGGCAGTCCATCCGCCGTCGCTGGTCGGCTCGAACATCGGTGCGTCGACGACCCACAGGAACTTCCAGAGCGACTCATCGATCAGCCCGCACCGCCGGCCGATCTCAAGACGCGCTGCCCCAAGCAGCTCAAGCGACGGCGTGCGTTCACCGGCGGCGAAGAAGATCGCATCGCCCGGTGCTGCAGCGACATGGGCGGCGAGACCGGCGAGTTCGGCGTCGGACAGATTCTTGGCGACGGGCCCGCCGAGTTCGCCCTCGGCACCCACGAGCACGTAGGCCAAGCCCTTGGCGCCGCGCGATTTCGCCCAGTCTGTCCAGCCATCGAGTTCTTTCCGGGTCTGCGACGCGCCGCCTGGCATCACGACCGCGCCGACGTAAGCCGCCTGGAAGACCCGAAACGGCGTCGACGCAAAGAACGCGGTGCAGTCGATGAGTTCGCTGCCGAACCGCAGGTCAGGCTTGTCGGAGCCATAACGGCTCATCGCGTCGGCATAGGTCATGCGGGCGATCGGCAGCGGTATCTCGTAGGCCAGGATCTCGCGCCACAGCGCAGCCACGATGTCTTCGCCCAAGGCGATGATGTCGTCTTGGTCGATGAAGCTCATCTCGATGTCGAGTTGGGTGAACTCGGGCTGCCGATCAGCGCGGAAGTCTTCGTCGCGAAAACAGCGGGCGATCTGGAAGTAGCGCTCCATGCCGGCCACCATCAACAGCTGCTTGAACAGCTGAGGTGACTGCGGAAGTGCGTACCAGTGTCCGGGCTGAAGCCGCACTGGTACCAGGAAGTCGCGCGCACCTTCGGGGGTCGACCTCGTCAGGTTCGGGGTCTCGACCTCGACGAACCGATGCTTGGCCATCACGTCGCGGGCGACCCGATTTGCCTGCGAGCGCACGCGAAGCGCTGCGGCCGGGCCTTCGCGGCGAAGGTCGAGGTAGCGGTACTTCAACCGCGCCTCTTCATTGATGTCGGCGTTGCCAGCGATCGGGAACGGCAAGGCCGCCGCCTCAGACAAAATCTCGAGTTCGGTGGCGACCACCTCGATCTCACCGGTCGCCAGTTCGGCGTTGTCGTTGCCGGCCGGCCTTTCGCGTACCTCGCCGACGACCCGCACACAAAACTCCGCACGCAACCGCTCTGCCGCCTCCGCCACCGCGCCCTCACGGAAAACCACCTGCGCAATCCCTGACGCGTCGCGCAGGTCGACAAACGCCACGCCGCCTAGGTCACGACGGCGGGCCACCCAACCGGCCAGCGTCACCGTCGTGCCGGCGTCTGATCGGCGCAGGGTGCCGGCCTCGCGGGTGCGGATCACAGGAACTTCTCCTTCAGACTGGCGACGAGATCGGTGAGTGCGACGGCGGATTGCTCGCCGCTGGCTAAATCCTTCACTTGGGCGACTCCGGCTTGCAGATCACGGTCACCGATGACAACTGCGTAGGCGGCACCTGACCGGTCGGCCGCCTTCATGGCGCCCTTCAGGCCGAGGGTGCCGTACGCCAGGTCGGCGTGCACGCCGGCGCGACGCAGTTTCCCCATGGTGGCAATGCTCTCGACGCGGGCGGCGTCGCCCAGGGGCACGAAAAACACCGAGACTCTGGGGGTGACCCCGACCGCGCGACCCTCTGCGTGGCAGGCCAGCACGGTGCGATCGATACCGAGACCGAAGCCGATTCCTGACAATGTCTGCCCGCCAAGCTCGGCCATCAGGCCGTCGTAGCGCCCGCCGCCGCCGATGCCCGATTGGGCGCCGAGGCCGTGGTGCACGAACTCGAACGTGGTCTTCGTGTAGTAGTCGAGCCCGCGCACCATGCGCGGGTTCAGTGTGTAGTGCACTCGCAGCGCGTCAAGGTAGGCACGTACCGCCGCGAAATGATCCGCACACTCAGCACAGAGGTGATCAACGATCAGCGGCGCGCCCACGAGTTTCCGGCGCACCTCTGTGCGCTTGTCGTCGAGCACCCGAAGTGGGTTCAACCGCACTCGCTCGCGGGTCGCCTCGTCGAGGTCGAGCGTGTCGAGGAAGGCGACGAGTTTCTCGCGATAGGCAGGCCGGCACTTCGCATCGCCGAGCGAAGTGAGTTCGAGGGTGAAGTCGGTGAGGCCTAGTGACCGGAAGCCGTCGTCGCCGATCGTGATGACCTCGGCGTCGAGAGCCGGATCGTCGACGCCGATGGCTTCGACACCTACCTGGAAGAACTGCCGGTAGCGGCCAAGTTGCGGCCTCTCTGCACGAAAGAACGGCCCGGCGTACCAGAGCTTGACCGGCAGCGCGCCGCGGTCGAGCCCGTGTTGAATCACAGCGCGCATCACGCCCGCCGTGCCCTCGGGCCGCAATGACAATGACCGGCCGCCACGATCGTCGAACGTGTACATCTCCTTGCTGACGACGTCGGTCGACTCGCCAACTCCGCGCACGAATAGCTCGGTGTGCTCGAACGTCGGCAGCTCGACGTAGCCGTAGCCGGCGGCAATAGCCGGTGCGCTCAGGGCATCGCGGACGTCGAGGAAAGCCGCCGATTCTGGCGGCAGGTACTCCATCACACCCTTGGGGGCGTCGATCGTGCTCACGGGCGCACCTGACGGACGCCAGCCAAGCCGCGCAGGTGCGGATTTGTTGCGCGCTCGCGGCCGATGGTCGTCGATCGTCCGTGACCTGGCAGCACAACCGTCTCATCGGGCAACGTCAACATCCGCGCGAGGCTCGCTCGCATCGCCACGTCGTCGCCACCGGCGTTGTCGGTGCGGCCGATCGAACCCGCAAACAGCAAGTCGCCAGAAAACATCAGCCCCTCGCCGTCCGGCCCGCCCTCGACCGTCCGGAACACCACAGACCCCTCGGTGTGACCTGGCGTGTGGTCGGCCGTCAGGGTGAGGCCCGCGAGGTCGAGCAGCACGCCGTCGGTGAGCTCACGCACGTCATCGGGCTCGCCGAACGTCACGCCCGCCACGCCAAGCGCCTCAACCAGGTCAGGCGACAATGTGCCCACCGGATCGGCCAGCCGATCACGGTCGTTGCCGTGGATGTAGGCGGCGACGTCGTTCGCGCCACAGACCGGTAAAACCGACCACATGTGATCGATGTGTCCGTGCGTCACCAGCACGGCTGCCGGTTGCAGCCGGTGCTCGCGCAAGACCTCCGTAAGGCCAGCTACTGCGTCCTGCCCTGGATCGATGACGACACACTGCTCACCCGCTGACGGGGCGACGACGTAGCAGTTGGCCGCGAAAAGGCCGGTCGGGAACCCGACGACGAGCACGATCGTCCCTTCTCGCGGCTGTGACTGACCCGGACTGACCCGAGACTGACTGGGCCCGCTGCCTGAGGCTTTGCTGTGAGCTGGCGGCCACGACGGTCGCGCTGCAGTCCGAGCCTACCGGCCCCTCTAGACTGTCGGCGCTCTCAAACGCAGCACCTGCCACACCCTGACCGTGACCCGCAGTGACCCACCGTGACCCAAGCACGACCGAAGATGCCCAGGAGGCCGCGTGGCCGGCAAGGACCGGAAGCGTCAGATCGCCCGCGAGCGGTATGAGAAGCGAATGGCCGCCCGCGCGGAGGCGCGGGTCAAGGCAAAGCGCCGCACGGCGATAGGCCTGTCGGCCGGCGGCGTCATCGCCATCGTGGGGATTGTGCTGCTGTTCACGCTGCCGAGCAACAACAAGAAGCCCGCCAGTTCGTTGTCGCCGGTGAGCTCAGCATCGGCGTCGACGTCACCGTCGGCCGCGGCGTCGTCCCCGATTCCGCCGATCCCCACGACGGCAAGTGGCTGCACGAGCAAGCCGAGCGTGGTGGCCTCGCCGATCGCGAACTTCCCGCTGCTGCCCGCAGGCGTCGACCCGGCATTGAAGACCGAACCGATCGTCACTATCCCGGCGGGTGCAGTCCCGACCAAAACCGAGGTCAAGGACATCGTGGTTGGCACCGGTGCGACAGTCGGGGCGCACGACAGCGTGACCGTCAACTACCTCGGCCTCAACTACGTCGACTGCTCTGAGTTCGACTCGTCGTGGTCACGAGACACGCCGGCGACATTCTCTCTCGACGGTGTGGTGCCCGGCTTCTCCAAGGGCATTGGCGGCGACTCTGCTAGCGGCATTGCCCCGATGAAGGTCGGCGGCCGCCGCGAGATCATCGTCACCCCGGCTGACGGATACAGCACTACTGGGTCCGGCGCGATCAAGCCCAACGAGGAGTTGGTCTTCGTCGTCGACGTGCTCGCCGCATCTGCACCGAGCCCAAGCCCCTCGGCGTCCGGCTCTGGCAGCCCGAGCGTCACACCGAGCACCAGCCCGGCGGCGTCCGTCACACCGAGTCCAACAGCCGCGACGTCGTCCTAGACCGTCGTGACCGCACGCGCCTGGCGTCAGGCGCGTGCGGTGCTGGTCACGCGGTAGGCGTCGTAGACACCGTCGACAGCCTTGACCGCCTTCAGCACGTGACCTAGATGCTTGGGGTCGCCCATCTCGAAGGTGAACCGGTTGACGGCGACCCGGTCGCGCGTGGTGGTCACCGACGCCGCGAGGATGTTCACGTGCTGGTCGGAGAGCACCTGAGTGAGATCGGCCAGTAGCCGGCTCCGGTCGAGGGCTTCGACCTGGACGACGACAAGGAAGACCGACGCGGCACCCGGCGCCCATTCGACGTCGACCAGGCGGTCCGGCTCGTGCTCGGCCAGGCTCACCATGTTGTCGCAGTCGAGGCGGTGGACGGATACTCCGCTGCCGCGGGTGACGAACCCCTTGATCGCGTCGCCCGGCACTGGCGTGCAGCAACGCGCAAGCTTCACCCAGATGTCGGTGGCGCCTCGGACCACGACACCGGGGTCGCCCGACGAGCGCAGCGGACGGCGTGGCCCGGTGGTGTTGGGATTGATGGTCTCAGCGAGGTCTTCGACCGCGCCCTCTTCGCCACCACGGGCAAGCAACAGTCGCTGGACGACGGTCTGTGCCGTCACATGTCCCTCGCCGACCCCTGCGTAAAGACCAGAGACATCGGCGTAGTGCATCTCGTGGGCGAGGTTGCCCAACGCGTCGTCGGAGAGCAACCGCTGCAACGGAAGGCCCTGCTTGCGCATCGCGCGCGCAATCGCCTGCTTGCCGTCTTCGATGGCGTCCTCACGCCGTTCCTTGGCGAACCACTGCCGAATCTTCGTGCGCGCCCGCGGACTCTTCACGAAGGCAAGCCAGTCGCGGCTCGGGCCCGCGTTTTGCGCCTTAGACGTGAAAATCTCGACCGCGTCGCCGTTGTCGAGGGTGCTGTCGAGCGGCACCAGCCGCCCGTTCACACGGGCGCCGATACATCGGTGTCCAACCTCGGTGTGCACGGCGTACGCAAAGTCGACGGGTCCTGAACCCTGCGGCAGCGCGAGCACGTCGCCCTTCGGGGTGAAGACGTAGACCTCGGCGCCTTGGATGTCGAACCGCAGCGACTCGAGAAACTCACCGGGGTCGGCGGCTTCCTTCTGCCAGTCGAGCAGCTGCCGCAGCCACGCCATGTCGTTGCCGGTCGACGGCGACTCGACACCGCCCGCGGAGTCTTCCTTGTACTTCCAGTGCGCGGCGATCCCGTACTCCGCGCGCCGGTGCATGGCTTGGGTGCGGATCTGCAGTTCGACGGGTTTGCCGTCGGGGCCGATCACGGTGGTGTGCAGCGACTGGTACAGGTTGAACTTGGGCATCGCGATGAAGTCCTTGAACCGGCCAGGAACCGGGTTCCAGGTCGCATGCACGATGCCGAGTGCTGCATAGCAATCGCGCACCGAGTCGACGAGCACGCGCACGCCGAGCAGGTCATAGATGTCGTTCAGGTCGCGGCCGCGCACGATCATCTTCTGGTAGATCGAGTAATAGTGCTTCGGCCGGCCGGTGACCGTCGCTTTCACTTTCGCGTTGCGTAGCTGAGTGTTGACCTGCTCGATCACGCCGGCGAGGTAGGTGTCGCGACTCGGTGCTCGATCAGTGACAAGCCGAACAACCTCTTCGTATCGCTTGGGGAAGAGGTTAGAGAACGACAGGTCCTCGAGCTCCCACTTCAGCGTGTTCATGCCGAGGCGGTGCGCGAGGGGTGCGTAGATCTCCAGCGTCTCGCGCGACTTCTGCTCCTGCTTCTCGACGGGCAGGTATCGCAACGTGCGCATGTTGTGCAGCCGGTCGGCCAGCTTCAGCACAAGCACGCGAGGATCGCGTGCCATCGCCACCACCATCTTGCGCACGGTCTCAGCGGTCGCGGCGTCGCCGTACTTCACCTTGTCGAGCTTGGTCACGCCGTCGACAAGAGCGGCGACTTCGTCGCCGAAGTCTGCACGCAGGGTGTCGAGGGTGTACTCGGTGTCTTCGACGGTGTCGTGCAACAGCGCCGCAACGATGGTCGGCGGTGTCATGCCCAGCTCGGCGAGAATGGTCGCCACAGCGAGCGGGTGGGTGATGTACGGGTCGCCACTCTTGCGAAACTGCAGCCGGTGGTGGTGCTCGGCAATGTCGTAGGCACGTTGGATCTCGCGGGTGTCAGCCTTCGGGTGGGTCACCCGGATCGACCGGATCAACGGCTCCAGAACCGGCGACGTTGTGGTCGAGGTGCGAGGCGTGGCGAGCCGGGCCAGCCGGGCCCGCACCCGTCGGCCACCGGACAGCGAGGTTTCGGATGCTTCGGCCGCCTCCGGGACGTCGGAAGTCTCGATGGGTTCGGACGATTCGACGTCGGTGTCGTCGACGTCCGCGATCTCCGCGACTTCGGCGATCTCGGCGATCTCCGCGACTTCGGCGATTTCGGCGACGCCGACCGAGGCACCATCCTGCGGGACCGAACTGGGCACAGGCTCGTCCATGGCGCGGTCGACGCGCTCCGGAACGGCCCTGCTCGACACTGGTGACCCCTTCGCCTTGGCGAGATCTCAAGTCTACCGACCGATTTGGATCGAATCGCGTGCGTCAGACGATGAACAGCGACTGGACCTGCGCGTCGGTCGGTGTCCACTGTCCCGAGTTGTTGCGCTGATCGGTCAACGCCGTTCTCCCTGCGAGTGCGCTCAGCTCGATCAGAAACGACAACCCAACCGTCGTCCCGCCTGCTTGTGCTACCAGGTCGAGAGCGGCCAGCGCTGTCCCACCGGTTGCGAGCACGTCGTCGACGATGAGCACCCGCTCCCCTGGCGCGAACGCGTCGCGATGCACCTCGATGCTGGCGGTGGCGTACTCGAGGGCGTAGCTGGTCTCGAACGTCTGGTAGGGCAGCTTTCCCTTCTTGCGCATGGGAACGAAGCCGGCGCCAAGGTGGTACGCGACCGGCGCCGCGAGAATGAACCCGCGCGCTTCAATGCCGGCGACTTTGTCGACGCTGCCAGGCGCATGCTGGCCGACCAGCGCGTCGACGATCGCCGCGAATGCTGCGGCATCTGCCAGCAGCGGCGTGATGTCCTTGAACAGGATGCCTGGGCTCGGGTAGTCGGGAACGTCGCGGACGAAGCCGCGAATCAGTTCCTCGACGCTGCTCATCGCCGCCGTTTCTTCCCCGATGGCCGGCCGCCCTGGCGCCGCGGCGGCGTTCCGGGACGTCGGGTTGGCGATGGTGCCCGCGCGGCATTACCGGCCGGAGGAGTGGGCTGATCGGCCTCCGGCGGGGTCGCGTCAGTTGAGTCGTCGGGCGACGTCGGACGATCCTGCACGGCCGTCGCGGTACCCCCACCGGTGCTGGTCACGCTGCCACCAGCCGACGCGACCGCGGTTGCCGGCCGCGCCGACGAGCCGGTACGCGCCGCCACTCGCTTCGACAAGGCGATGTATTGCGGCTCGCGCTCCTTGAAGAGCACCAGCAGCGGGGTCGCGATGAAGATCGACGAGTAACTTCCGGTGGCGAGACCGATGAAGAGTGCGAGCGCGAGGTCCTTCAGCGATCCGGCGCCGAGCAAACCGGCGCCAACGAAGAGCAGCGAGGCCACGGGCAGCAGCGCGATGACGGATGTGTTGATGGACCGGACCAACGTCTGGTTGACCGCCAGGTTGGCTGCCTGGGCGTAGGTGTAGCGACTGCCGCCCGCGATGGGCCCAGTATTTTCTCGAACCTTGTCGAAGACCACGACGGTGTCATAGAGCGAGTATCCGAGGATCGTCAGCAGACCAATGACGGTCGACGGTGACACCTCGAACCCGACGAGCGCATAGATGCCGACCGTGATGATGAGGTCGTGGATCAGGGCGATGATCGCGGCCGCGGCCATCTTCCACTCGTAGCGCAGCGACAGGTAGACGATGATCGCGAGCAAGAAGATGATCAGGCTCTCGACGGCCTTATTGGTGATCTGTGAACCCCAACTCGAGCCGACCGTCTCAAGCGATACCTGCTGCGACGTCACCTGGAAATGGGACGTGATCGCGTCGGTGACCTTCGTAATCTCGTCCTGGCTCAGCACCTTGCTTTCAACCTCGTAGTTCGCGCCGCCGACTCCGACGTTCGACAGACGCTGCACGACGGGCGACGTGACCCCGGCCGCAGTCGTGACGTCAGTGACTTGGCTGACCGAGAAGCCCTTATCGGGGAAGGTGAACTGAGTGCCGCCCTTGAACTCCAGGCTCAGGCTGAGCCCGCGCGTGGCGAGCCCGATCAGGCCGATCACCATGACAACGGTCGATAGCAGTACCCATCGCCGCCACTTGCCGACGAACTCATACGACGCTTGGCCGGTGTAGAGCTGGTGGCCGATCGTGCCGAGGCGGCTCATGTCAGACCTTCCTGGCCGGCGTCACGCGCCGCGCAGTCGACGTCGCGGGTCGCAGGCGATCGACGCCTAGGCGCGCCGCATCAAGACCCGACAAGGGGTGTCCGTCGCCGAAGAACTTCGTCTTCGCCAGCGCCGTCATGAGTGGCTTCGTGAACAGGAACACGACCACCAGGTCGACCACTGTCGAAAGACCGAGGGTGAACGCGAACCCGCGTACATCGCCGATGGCGAGCAGATACAAGATGACAGACGCGATCAACGAGACGACGTCGGCCGAGATGATGGTTCGGCGAGCACGAACCCAGCCGCGTTCGACAGACGTTCGCAACGAGTTGCCGTCGCGGACTTCGTCGCGTAATCGTTCGAAGAACACGACAAAGGAGTCGGCTGTCACACCGATGGCGACGATCAATCCGGCGATGCCCGCGAGCGTCAGGGTGTAGCTGATTGCCTTCCCGAGCAAGACGATGATCGGGTACTGGATAGCGGCCGACAGCGCGAGGCTGGTGACGGTCACGAAGGACAAACCGCGGTAGTAGAAGAACGAATAGAACAGCACGAGCACGAGCCCGATGCCACCGGCGAGAAGGCCAGCCTTCAGTTCGTTGCTACCAAGGGTCGCCGAAATCGTCTGCGCCGTCTGCTGCACGAATGCCAGCGGCAACGCGCCGTACTTCAAGACGTCCGCAAGGTTCGACGCCGTCTTGTGCGTGAAGGTCCCGGTGATCTGGGTCGGGCCGACGATGGCGCCCTGAATGACCTCAGCAGAGAACACATTCGAGTCAAGGACGATGGCGGTCGCGGTGCCCACGTGCGACGTTGTGAACTTGGCCCACGTGTTGGCCGCACCAGACTTGAAGGTGAGCTGCACATCCCACTGGGTGCCGGTCTGCGTGTCGAGCTGCGCCGACGCCGTCGAGACGTCCTTGCCCAGAATCAAGGTCGGGTGCAGCAAGTACTTGAAGTAGACCGTTGAGCCGTCGGGGTTGCCGCAGGTGACAAGGAACTTGGTTGGATCGTCGACCCGCAGGCCGCCTTGCTGGTTGGCCGGCAGCGAGCAGTCGAGCTTCGCGTATGCCGCGAGCTCTGCCGCAGACGGCGTTGTCTCGGGCGCCGCAGTTCCCGTGCTTGGCGAGGCGGACGCCGACGGGCTGGGCGAGGCGACCGGCGAGGCCGCTGTTACCGCAGACGCCGCAGCTGACGGTGACGCGGACGCGGACGCGGGAGCCGCACTAGCCGCCGCTCGCACGAACCCAGCGGGCTGGGCGTGGACGGCCGACGTGCCACCAGGGACGCCGCGCGCCTGCGGACTGGACGACGGAGCGGCGGACGGGGACGGCGAGGCGGACGGTGACGTCGAAGCGGACGGCGTCGGGGTAGCCGACGGCGACACCGAGGGCGACACCGACGGGGTCACTGTCGGTGTCTGCGAGGTGGTGTCCTGGATATCGGTCCCGGTGAGCCCGGTGTCACTGGTCTCATATACCTGCCTGATGCTCAGCAGCGCAGTCTCGCCGATGTTCTTCAGCACGCCCGAGGTGTCCTTGCCGGGCACCGAGATGACGATGTTCTTGCCCTCGAGCTTCACCTCGGCACTGCTGACGCCAAGGCTGTTGACCCGGTTCGCCAGGATGTTCTTGGCCGTGTTGAGGTCGCCGTTCGTGACCTTGACACCCGTCGTCGACTTCGGCTCCAGGGTGACCGTGGTGCCGCCGCGCAGGTCGAGGCCCAGCGCCGGCGAGTACCGACCACCTAGCGCCATCAGCCCGTAGAGCACGGCAAGAAGCAGTAGGACCAGCAACAGGGGACGCCCTGAACTGGACCTCTTGGCAGGTGGCACCTGAAATCTCCCTGTCAGACCTACGGACTGCTTACGGACACTGCGAGCGTCTAGGTACTGCCGAACACCACATTGTTGCAGCGGAACGCCCGGACCGCCGTCGAGGCGTGCCCGCGCCGGGTCGGATCAGCCGGGTTAGGCCTGAGGAACGGGCCCCGAACCAGTGTCGTTCCCCTGATGATCTTCGCGATTCGAGGGTCGTGCCACCTCGTCGGCCGGCGCGGCATCGTGACCGTCATGGTCGTGACCATCGTGGTCGTGACCGTCATGGTCGTGACCGTCGTGGTCGTGACCGTCATGGCCGTCGTGGCCGTCGTCCTCGTCGTCCTCGTATTCATCGTCGTCCAGGTCATCCGGGTCGACCAGGTCTGGCACTACCCGAAGCACCGCCGCCTTCGCGAACCGAAGATGGACGCCCTCAGCGGCCTCAATGATGATCGTGTCGGTCTCGATCTCGACGACGATGCCGTAGAGACCCGAGGTGAGCAGCACCCGGCTGCCCGGCTCGACCGCACGCTGCAGTGCCGCGGCCTGCCGGCGCTTCCTGCCCTGCGGCAAGATCAGCACCACGTAGACGACGACGAAGAACAGCACTGGCAGCGCGAAGTTCTTCACGAACTACCTTTCGAGCAACTCATCGCGGAGGGCTCCGCGGCGACGTGGGCGGGGCAGGGCGGGTCAAGCACGCGCGGCTGCCTGCGCCGCGCCGCGAAGTCTATGCTGTCCGGCTTATCAGCCTTGCGCGTCGTCGACGTCTTCGAACAGGGTGGCCGCAGCGACTGCCCCCAGCGAGCCGACCGGTGGCACCAGCCCCAGGTGGCGCCAGCCGGCCGCGGTCGCGACCCGGCCACGCGGCGTCCGGACGATGAACCCGGCCCTGAAGAGGAACGGTTCGGCGACCTCTTCGACAGTCTCAGGCTCTTCGCCGACCGCAATCGCCACGGTCGAGAGCCCGACAGGGCCGCCTCCGAACCGCTTCACCAAGGCCTCGAGCACCGCGCGGTCGAGCCTGTCGAGCCCGAGCGCGTCGACCTCATAGACCGCGAGCGCCGCCTCGGCAACCTCGCGGGTCACGACGCCATCGGCGCGTACCTCGGCGAAATCGCGGACCCGGCGCAGCAGCCGGTTCGCGATGCGCGGCGTCCCGCGCGAACGGCCGGCGATCTCTGCGCCACCTTCGGCCATCAGCCGGACGTCGAGCAGGCCGGCTGATCGGTTCAGCACCCGCTCGAGTTCGGCCGGTGCGTAGAAGTCCATATGCCCGCTGAACCCGAATCGGTCACGCAGCGGGCCGGGCAGCAGACCCGCGCGTGTCGTCGCCCCGACCAACGTGAACGGTGCGAGGTCGAGCGGGATTGCGCTCGCGCCAGGACCCTTGCCGACGATGACGTCGACCCGGAAATCCTCCATCGCCATGTAGAGCATTTCCTCCGCAGGCCGCGACATCCGATGGATCTCGTCGAGGAACAGCACCTCGCCCTCAGTGAGCTGCGTGAGGACGGCGGCAAGGTCGCCGGCGTGCTGAATCGCGGGACCACTGGTGATGCGCAGGGGCGCATTCATCTCGGCAGCGATGATCATGGCCAGGGTTGTCTTGCCGAGACCGGGAGATCCGGACAGCAGCACGTGGTCGGCTGGGCGACCGCGCCGCCGCGCGCCGTCGAGGATCAGTGACAGTTGTTCGCGCACCCGCTCCTGGCCGACAAACTCCCCCAGGTTGCGCGGGCGCAGTGCAGCGTCGACCAACCGGTCTTCAACATCCGAGCGCGGGTCGACCAAATCGGTACCGTCGACGACCTCGATGCTGTCGACGATCTCGAGGCCGTCGGCGCGCACATCGGCAGGTGATTGTTCGGTCATACGCGTGCCCCGCCGAGTGAGCGCAACGCCTGTCGCAGCAGCACCCCGACATCAGGCGCGTCCCCGGCCACCACCATGGCGTCGGCATCGCCGGCGACCGCCTGCACCGCGTCGTCCGCCTCGCGAACGGAATAGCCGAGACCCAGCAGCGCCCCGTGCACGCTCTCGCGCCAACTCGCGCTGCTGCCACCCGGCAGAACGACAACGTCCTCGGTCAGCGTCGCGCCGGCGAGCTTGTCCTTGAGTTCGAGGACGATGCGCTGCGCAGTCTTGCGGCCGATGCCGGGCACCAGCGACAGCGTCGCGAAGTCGTCGGTGGCAACCGCTCGTCGCAGCGCGGACGGCGGATGGACGCCGAGCATGGCTTGGGCCAGTCGTGGTCCGACACCGGTCGCCGTCTGAAGCAATTCGAAGACCATTCGCTCGTCGTCGTCGGCGAATCCGTAGAGCGTCAACGAGTCTTCGCGCACGACCAGCGACGTCGCGAACCGCGCGGATTCACCGACTCGCACCCGCGAGATCGCCGTCGGCGCGCAGTAGACCTGAAGCCCAAAACCACCGACCTCGACGACGACGGAGTCAGGGGCAATCGACGCGACTCGACCTGCGACGAACGCGATCATCGGCTACTCCCAGTACGTATCGCTGCCCCATTCATCGTGCTGCGCCGCTCTGCAGCCTCGAGCGCAATGCTCACCTTGGCACTTGCGGCGCCGCGCCACACCTCGCAAATCGCCAGCGCAAGGGCGTCGGTCGCGTCCGCCGGGGCAACCAAGCCGGGAGTCGCCAGCAACTTGCGGACCATGAACGCCACCTGCTCCTTGCCGGCACGGCCCTGCCCGGTGACACTGGCTTTGACCTCACTGGGCGTTCGCAAGGCGACCGGAATGCCCCGACGCGCGGCGCAGGTGATCGCGACTGCGGCGGCCTGCGCCGTGCCCATCACGGTGCGCACGTTGTGCTGGCTGAAGACGCGTTCGACCGCGATGACGTCGGGCCGGTGACGCGCGATCCACGCCTCGAAACCGACCTCGAGGGCGAGTAGCCGCGCACCGATCTCGGCATCGGAAGGCGTCCGTAACACGTCGACCTCGACCAAGGTCACCCGGCCGCCGCCTGCGCTGTCGACGACGCCGATCCCACACCGGGTCAGCCCTGGGTCGACGCCGAGCACCCTTATCGAACGCATGTTCGGAAGCGTAGCGGCGCCCGCGCCCCGTTCGGCGCAGCGACGCACCGGTGCCTTCCCGTTCCCGGGTTTCGCCACTTCGCACCCTCCCCTTCCGCAGCGCACCGGTGTGGGCCTGCCCTTTCCCAACTTCACATCCGGTGTGGTCGCGATTTGGTCGCTCAAAGGCGGAATTCACAACCACACCGGATGTGAAGTGCTGTGCACAGACCAAACCGATCGCGCGGTACGCGCACCTCGCGCCCTCCATCGTCGTGTCATGTTCCAGGTTGCCGAGTTGCCGAAGAACGCTTCCGCGCCCCCGCTGTCGCTTGCGCGTCCGTTCACGTATGCCGACGCGATCAACGCCGGCTACACCCGCGGGCTGATCAGATATCTCGTCAGTACTGGCCGCTGGCTCGTACTCCGACGCGGCGTCTACTGCGACATCGCACTCTCGGAGCGTGCCGACCCAGTGTGGCTCCACGCGACCGCCGCATCACTCGTCATGACCGCCGGATCGGCAATAAGTCACGAAACCGCAGGCACGTTGTGCGAATTGCCAGTCGGACAGCGGCACGCGGGCTCACCAACGACCGCGCGACAACCTCCGACGATCTACCTCACCCCGCCCGCCTCACGACATGCACGACGCGGGCATCCGGGGGTTATCGAGCGCGTGGCTGCGCTACCCCCGTCACATCTCGCGTACTTTCAGGGCCTCCTCATCACCGGCGCGGCACGCACAGTCGTGGACCTCGCACGGTTCCGCCCGTACGCCGAAGGCGTCGCTATCGCCGATGCTGCGCTCCACCTGGAAATAACGACGAACGCTCAGCTCGTCGCCGTCCGGGATGCATGTCGCTCCTGGCCCGGCATCAACCGTGCCTCCAAGGTGATCGAGTTCGCCGATGGGGCTGCCGAGAGCCCGCTCGAGTCACGCTCCAGAGTCGCCTTCGCACTTGGCGGACTGCCGACGCCCACTCTGCAAGCCGTCATTCTGCTCAGGAACGGCCGTCGCGCGCGGGTGGACTTCTTGTGGGCGCAGTGGCGGGTCATCGGCGAGGCCGACGGTCGCCTGAAGATCCAGCGTCCCGAGGACCTCTGGGCGGAGAAACTCCGGGAAGACGCCCTGCGCGAACTGGGCTACGAAGTTGTCCGGTGGACGTGGGACGAGATCGTGAACCATCCCGAGATAGTTGTCGCTCGTATATTGCGCGCTGCTGCGCGCGCCCGACTCCGCGGCTGAAGCAACTTCACATCCCGTGTGGTCGCGATTTGACCTCAGAGTGGCCGAATTCACGACCACACGGGATGTGAAGTTGCGAATCGGCGGCAACGGGAAGGGCGGCGGCAGCAGGGGGTCGGGAGTCTGGGACGTCAGGCTTCGGCTAGGACGTCGTCGCTCACGTCGAAGTTTGCCCAGACGTTCTGCACGTCGTCGCAATCCTCGAGCGCCTCGACGAGCCGCAACACCTTCCGCGCCGTGTCGTCCTCGAGTTGGACGCTGACGCTTGGCAGCCAGGAGATCTCGGCCGACTCGTACTCGATGCCCGCGGCCTTCAGCGCGGCGCGCAAGGCTGCCAGGTCGGTCGCCTCGCTGATGATCTCGAAAGAATCGTCGAGGTCGTTGACCTCCTGCGCGCCGGCATCCAACACCGCGAGCAACACGTCGTCCTCGCTGAGGTTGTTCTTTGGCACGAGCACGACCCCCTTGCGGTTGAACAGATACGCGACCGAACCCGGATCGGCGAGGTTGCCGCCGCCGCGGGTCATCGCGGTGCGCACCTCGGACGCCGCCCGGTTGCGGTTATCCGTCAGGCACTCGATCAGCATGGCCACGCCGCCAGGCCCGTAGCCCTCGTAGGTGATCGGCTCCCAGTCGGCGCCACCGGCTTCGAGACCCGCCCCGCGCTTGACCGCGCGGTCGATGTTCTCGTTGGGCACCGACGAACCCTTGGCCTTCGCAATCGCGTCGGCGAGCGTGGGGTTGCCAGAGACGTCAGCCCCGCCGGTACGTGCGGCGACCTCGACGTTCTTGATCAGCTTGGCGAACAGCTTGCCCCGCCGCGAATCGATGACGGCCTTCTTGTGTTTAGTGGTCGCCCACTTCGAGTGCCCACTCATGGCCGCTCCTTCAGGTGTTCGCGAACGACTTCGACGAAAAGCGCGTGAACGCGGTGATCCCCTGTGAGTTCCGGATGGAAGGCGGTCGCGAGCAAGACGCCCTGCCGGACGGCGACGATCCTACCCGCGCCGCCCTCAGCCTCCGAGCCATCGGGCACGCAGCCGAGCACCTCGACCGATGGCCCAACGTTCTCGACCCAAGGCGCGCGGATGAAGACGGCATGAAACGGTTCGCCGTCAACGCCATCGAGGGGCACCGAAGCCTCGAAAGAGTCGACCTGGCGACCGAAGGCGTTGCGCCGGACCGTGATGTCGAGACCGCCCAGAGTCAGCTGGCCTTCGATGCCGTCGACGAGGCGATCGGCCAGCATGATCATCCCGGCGCATGACCCGTAGACCGGCATCCCGGCGTCCACGCGCTTGCGCAGTGGCTCGAACATGTCGAAGGCGACGGCCAGCTTGTACATAGTCGTCGACTCGCCACCTGGAATGACCAGCGCGTCGACATCGTCGAGTTCGGCCGGACGCCGAACCGCTGACCCGATGGCGCCGGCAGCCTCAAGACCAGCGAGATGTTCGCGAACATCGCCCTGCAACGCCAGGACGCCAACCCGAGGGGAGATCACCAACCTCGGGTGGCCAGCCGGTGGTCGACCGGGACGTCGGCGACGTTGATGCCGACCATCGCCTCGCCGAGTCCACGCGACACCTTTGCAAGGACGTCCGGGTCGTCGAAGAATGTCGTGGCCTTGACGATGGCCTCCGCGCGCTGTGCCGGGTTGCCGGACTTGAAAATGCCGGAGCCGACGAACACGCCCTCTGCTCCGAGCTGCATCATCATCGCGGCGTCGGCGGGCGTTGCGATGCCGCCCGCGGTGAACAGGACGACGGGCAGCTTGCCGGCCTCGGCAACCTCGCGCACCAACTCGTAAGGCGCCTGAAGTTCCTTTGCTGCAACGTAAAGCTCGTCGTCGGGTAGCGACGACAAGCGCCGAATCTCATCTCGGATCTGCCGCATGTGCCCCGTCGCGTTCGACACGTCGCCGGTGCCCGCCTCACCCTTCGAGCGGATCATCGCGGCGCCTTCGGTGATGCGCCGCAACGCTTCGCCGAGACTGGTCGAGCCGCATACGAACGGAACGGTGAACGCCCACTTGTCGATGTGGTGGCTGTAATCGGCCGGTGTCAAAACCTCGGACTCGTCGACGTAATCGACGCCGAGCGACTGGAGAATCTGCGCCTCGACGAAGTGACCGATGCGTGCCTTCGCCATCACCGGGATCGACACCGCGGCGATGATCGCCTCGATCAGATCGGGGTCGCTCATACGCGCGACGCCACCCTGCGCCCTGATGTCGGCAGGCACCCGCTCGAGCGCCATGACCGCTACCGCGCCCGCGTCCTCGGCGATCTTGGCCTGGTCAGCGGTGACGACGTCCATGATGACGCCGCCCTTGAGCATCTCGGCCATGCCGCGCTTCACGCGGACACTGCCGGTCACGGCTGAAACGCCACTGCCGGTCACGGCTGAAACGCCACTGCCGGTCACGGCGGAAACGCCACTGCCGGTCGTACCGGACGGCGATGTGCTGGCGTTTTCGGTAGGCGCTGACTCGCTGGACAAGGGAAAGGACCTCTCAAGGCGACCTGGTGTGAGGAAATGCTGCGTTCAGTCTACGTCCGGCGCCACATCGACCGCCTCGACATTGCCGTCGATATCAGCACTGCGCCAGGCGTCGCCGACCGCGAGATGCGCCGGCGGGGTGTCATCAATCTCGAAGAAGGTCGGTGGCGGGACATGCCCGGCCAGGCGTAGCCAGCGCACGAGTCGATGGCGACGAATAGCCAGCGTCGCGGTCACGGCGTCGTTGGAGAACCGCCTGGCAAGCAGCACCTTGGTGGTCGCGGCTTCGAGTTCAGCCAGCAGTGCGAGCCCTGCCGGTTCCTCCGCGAGCGTTTGTGCTTCGTCGGGATCGTCGAAGGCCGCCCGCAACGAGGCGGTGAGGCGGCTCTCGACGACCTCACGATCTGCCTCGTCGCCCGACGCCGCACGGGCTTCATGACCTGCGCTGGCGAGCAACACGCTGGTCGCAGGGTCGAGCAACCCAGACGCCGCGATCTCGAGCGTCACGGCGGCTCGGCGCAGCAGTTGCGCGTCAAGCGCCGCGCGCGTGGCATCAAGGCGCGCGTGCAAGCGGTCGAGGCGGTTACTTGTCGCCGTGACATAACCCGCGAGCAGCACGAAGGCAACGACAAGCCAAAACCACCAGGGCACTATCGCCTCCCGTACGGACCGCGCCGGGCGAACGCGTCCGGTGCGTCAACGGCGACTGTCTCGTACACGCGGACAATGTCACGTGCCACCGTCGACCAGTCGTAGCTGCGGGCGGTCGCCCGCCCGAGTACGACCAGTGCCGCGCGCGCGTCGGGGTCGTCGAGCAGTTCAGCGGCTTTCACTGCGAGATCGTCTGAATCACCGGTCGCGAACAGCTGACCGGACCGCCCGCCGTCCAGCACCGCTCGAAATGCCTCGAGGTCGCTGGCCAGCACCGGAGTGCCGACCGCCATCGCCTCCAGCAACACGATGCCGAAGCTCTCGCCCCCGATGTTGGGCGCCACGTAGACATCAACGGACGCAAGCATGCGCGCCTTGTCGGCGTCGCTGACCTGACCGAGCAGGTGAACACGGTCGAAGACGTCCGCCGGCAGCGCGTCTCGCACCTCGTCTGGGTCGCCTGGGCCGGCGATCAGCAGCCGCAGGCCTGGACGATCCGCGGCGAGTTTCTCGAACGCGGCAAGCAAGACCGGCAGTCCTTTGCGCGCCTCCTCGAAGCGGCCGAGGAATCCCAGCGCGCCGCCATCGCCGGGCCACCCGGGGAAGGGCTCGACACCAGCGAACCCCGCCATCGACACACCATTCGGAATCATCACGGCGTCACCGCCGAGGTGTTCAACCAAGGTGCGTCGCGCGGCCTGCGAAACCGCAATGCGGGCGCTGATCTTCTCCAGTGCGGTCTGCAGGATGGGGTACGCCGCGGCGAGGGTGCGGGCCCGCTGCACCGACGTGTGGAACGTCGCCACCAAGGGGCCATCGAACGACCAGGTGGCGAGCAACGACAAGCTCGGCGTGGTGGGCTCGTGAACGTGCACGACGTCGAAGTCGCCCTCGCGCAGCCACCGGCGAACCCGCCGCGCAGACAGCGGTCCGAAGGCCATGCGAGCGACGGCGCCGTTGTACGGCACCGGCACTGCGCGCCCAGTGGAGGTGATGTAGGGCGGCAACGCTGCCTCGTCGTCAGCGGGCGTGATGACCGACACGTCGTGCCCGAGGCCGATCAGCGCGAGCGCCAGGTCGTGAACGTGCGCCTGCACGCCCCCAGGAATGTCCCAGGTGTAAGGGCAGACCAGGCCGACCTTCACCTGCGGGCCTGCACGTCGCCCAGCCACATCGGCTGGAGCATGTGCCAGTCCTGCGGGTGTGCAGCGATCCCTTCGGCGAATCGATCGGCCAGGGCTTGTGTCATCGCGGCTATCTTGGCCCGCTTGTCACCTTCGGTGGGCGGCTTTATCTCCTCGCGCATCCAGCCGCACCAGCTGCCGCCAGGGCCACCCTCGTCGCTGTACCAAAGATAGGCCGGGAGCAGCGCCGCGCCCGTGGCCAGCGCAAGGGACGCCGGACCGGCGGGCATCATCGCCGACTCGCCAAAGAAGGACACCTCGATGCCGCCGTCTCCGAACTCCCGGTCCGCCACTAGGCACAGCGTCTTGCCTGCCCGCAGCCGGGCGAGCAGCAGGGCGAACGTCGTCCGGCCTCCGCCGGTCAGCGGCAAGACCTCCATACCGACCTTCTCCCGCGCTTCGACGAACCTGTCGAACAACGCTTCTGGCTTCAGCCGCTCGGCGACCGTGGTGAACGGATACCCGCGCAGGACCAGCCATGCGCCGGCGTGGTCCCAGTTGCCGGAGTGTGGCAGGGCCAACACCACCCCTCTCCCATCCGCAAGCGCCTTGGCCAGGAACTCCTCACCTTCGAAAATCATCCGGTCGAGAATTCGCTCGCGGGAAAAAGTTTGTAGCCGGAAGAACTCCAACCAGTAGCGGCTGTAAGAACGCATCGCCCGACGGGTCAACACAGACAACTCAGGCGCCGCCATCGCGTACCCGACCACACGTCGCAGATTGCGCTCGAGCTGCTGGACGCTACCGCCGTTGCGCCACCAGATCACGTCCGCAATGACTCGAAAGATCGGCCGGAGTAAGCCTTCGGGCAGGATCCGGACCAGCGTTGCACCAGCGACGAAGCCACGCGTCTGCCATCGATCACGGCGAGAGACGTGCGAGTCGGTCACGAATCCTGCGCGGGAGTGATGGCGCTCGCTTGCCGGTAGACCACAGCGAAGCGCTGGCAGACGGTGATCGCACTTGCCACCGCGAGCAGCCACAGCCCGACGGCTTGGACGAATGGAATGCCGAGTCCGCTAAGACCCGTGGCGACAAGGATGACGATCGTGCGCTCGGTACGCTCGGCCACACCGACGTCGGCACGAAGTCCAAGACCCTCAGCGCGCGCCCGGGTATAGGAGACCAGGTTGCCGGCGATCAGGCAGAAGATGCACAGGCCGAGCAACACGGGTTGGCCATCACGGGCGAACCACCAGATCAGGCCGGCAAATACTGCAGAGTCGGCGAGCCGATCCAGGCTCGAGTCAAGGAACGCGCCCCACGGGCCAGTGATGCCTCGGGCCCTGGCAAGTGCACCGTCGACCAGATCGGACAGCACGAAGATCGTGATGGCGAAGGATCCCCAGAAGAGCCAACCTCGCGGGTAGCAGATCAGCGCAGAGGCGCACACCCCGAGCGCGCCGAACGCCGTGACCATGTTCGGGCTGACCCCAGCGCGCGCCAGCGCCTGGCCGAGCGGACCGAGCACGCGCTGCAGCGGAATCCGCGCACGCTTGAGCATGTCCGTCCGTTTCGCCGTCCACCGAGAGGTGCTGGGCTGACCCGGCCATCGTAGCGAGGAGCACTCAATCGCCCGCCCGCCACGCCCGACCGCCAGCCTGCGCGCCGCCGGCCCGCGATACGGCGCAGGCTCACCCCGCCAACCTCTTGTGGCGACGAATCCGCAGGTACAGAGTCGACTCCTAAACCTCAATGTTGAGGAGGCGTGACCCATGTCAGACAAAGCGACTGGTCCCGCAGGAGCCGCCAGCACAGCACCGACGGCCGACCAGCCAAGCAAAATCCGCAACGTCGTACTGGTCGGCCATTCCGGAGCCGGGAAGACCACGCTCGTCGAGGCCCTTCTCGTCGCGACCGGCACGATCCCACGAGCCGGTCGGGTCGAGGACGGCACCACGACGACCGACTTCGAGGACGCCGAGGTGCGTCACCAGAGGTCGGTCTCGCTCGCGCTGGCGCCGGTGGAACACGACGGCGTGAAGATCAACCTGCTCGACGCCCCCGGCTATGCCGACTTCGTCGGCGACTTGCGCGCCGGACTGCGGGCCGCCGACGCCGCACTGTTCGTCATGTCGGCCGTTGACGGCATCGACGGCTCGACGCGGATGCTGTGGGAAGAGTGCGCACAGGTGGGCATGCCGCGTGCCGTCGTCATCACGAAACTCGACTCGCCGCGAGCCGACTTCGAAGCGGTCGTTGGCGCATGTCAGGCGACCTTCGGCAACGGCGTCCTGCCGTTGTACGTGCCCGTTCAAGCAGCCGATGGCGCGATGACGGGATTGCTGGGCTTGCTCAGCCGCCAGGTTGGCGATTACAGCAGCGGACGTCGAGAGGTGCGGTCTGCGGACGCGGCAGAACTCGAGGCCATCGGTGGCACCCGCGACGAGTTGCTCGAAGGAATCATCGCCGAGAGCGAAGACGAGACGTTGATGGATCGCTACCTCGCTGGCGAGGACATCGACGTGAAGATCGTGATCGAGGATCTCGAAAAAGCCGTCGCCCGCGGGTCTTTCTATCCAGTGCTCGGTGTGTGCGGAACGACCGGCATCGGCAGTGCGGAGTTGCTCGAGTTGCTCGCGCACGCATTTCCGTCGCCGCTTGAGCACCCGCTACCGCCGGTGATGCCGCTCTACGGCTCGAAGGTCACGTCGCTGACCTGCGACCCGTCTGGGCCGTTGGCCGCCGAGGTCGTGAAGACGACGACGGATCCCTATGTCGGTCGGGTGTCTTTGGTACGTGTCTTCTCCGGAACGCTGCGACCCGACACCGTCGTGCATGTGTCCGGGCACGGGATGGCTGACCGCGGGCACGAAGACCATGACGTCGACGAACGCGTCGGCACGCTGAGCTCGCCGCTGGGCAAGACACACCGACCGGTCACGCAATGCATCGCCGGCGATATTTGTGCCATTGGCAAGCTCGCGCGCGCAGAGACGTCGGACACGTTGTCGGACAAGGAACACGCGCTGCTGCTGAGCCCATGGGACATGCCGGAGCCCCTATTGCCGGTCGCCGTACGGGCGAAGTCGAAGTCGGACGAAGACAAGCTTTCGCAAGGTCTCAGTCGCCTTGCGGCCGAGGATCCGACATTGCGACTCGAGATGAACTCAGAGACCCACCAACTGGTGTTGTGGTGCATCGGCGAGGCGCATGCCGAAGTTCTGCTCGACAGGCTGAAGAACAAGTACGGCGTCGAGGTCGAGCAGGTGCCCTTGCGGGTACCCATGCGTGAGACGTTCGGCTCGAAGGTGGTCGCGCACGGGCGTCATGTGAAGCAGTCCGGCGGCCATGGTCAGTTCGGCGTCTGCGATATCGAGATCGAACCGCTGCCCCAGGGCACCGGCTTCGAGTTCATCGACAAGGTATTCGGCGGCGCGGTCCCTCGACAGTTCATCCCGTCCGTCGAAAAAGGTGTGCGGGCGCAAATGGAACGAGGCGTCGCCGCCGGTTATCCCCTCGTCGACCTGCGCGTCACCTTGACCGACGGAAAGGCGCACTCGGTCGACTCATCCGACATGGCCTTCCAGATGGCCGGCGCACTCGCGATGAAGGAAGCCGCGAAGGCCGGGCAGATCCTCCTGCTTGAACCCGTCGATCAGGTCAACGTCTTGGTGGGCGACGACTACGTCGGCGCGGTGATGAGTGATCTCTCAGGACGCCGTGGCCGGGTGACCGGTACCGAGCCGATTGGTTCGGGTCGAACGCTGATCCACGCCGAGGTTCCGCAGGTCGAGATTTCGAGGTACGCCATCGATCTGCGATCCCTCTCACAAGGCACCGGAACGTTTACCCGGCATAATCTGCGCTACGAACCGATGCCCCCGCAGCTCGCGACGAAGGTGATGGCGGCGCACAAGGAGGAGTAACCAGGCGCTTGGAGGCGGGCTGAGGAACGAAGCCAGCCGAGAAGCGGCCCGTGTAACAGCAGCGGCCAGCATGTGGGTCACCCTAAGCTGGGCGTCGTGTATATCCCGGCGCACTTCGCTGCAGACGATCTCGAGCAGGTCGTGGCGTTCGTCGCGCACGTTGGCGCGGCCGACTTCGTCACGTTCGATGGCGCCGAGCTGACCGCGAGCTTGCTCCCGGTGATCTGGGATCGATCCGTTGGTGAGCACGGGCGGCTGCTTGCTCACCTCGCATTGGCCAATCAGCAGTGGGAAACGGCGCTGCCCGACGTGCCGGCGCTCGCGATCGTGCACGGCCTGCAGGCCTACATTTCTCCGACGTGGTACCCCTCGACCGCCGAGCATGGCCGCGTTGTGCCGACCTGGAACTACCAAGCCGTTCACTTCACCGGCGTACTGACCTTTCACCCGGACGCCGAGTGGCTGCGGGGCGTCGTCAAACAACTGACCGACAAGTACGAAGCGCATCGCCCGGACCGCTGGTACGTCGAGGACGCGCCCGACGCATACATCGAGGGTCAACTACGCGGGATCGTCGGCGTCGAGATGACGATCACCAAGGTCGAGGCGAAGAACAAGCTGAGCCAAAATCGCAGCGTGGCCGACCAACTGGGCGCCATCGAGGGCCTGCTGAGCGAGCCTGATTCGCAGGCCGAAGAGATCGCCGCGGTGATGCACGCTCGCATTGCGGAGCAGGTCTGAAGAAAGCTAGACCTGCGGCCAGGCAGCAGCGAACAGCTCTCGCGTGTCGTGCAATAGCTGCGGCAGCACTCTGGTGTGACCGACAATCGGCATGAAGTTGGTGTCGCCTCCCCACCTCGGGACGACATGCTGATGCAGGTGAGCCGCAATGCCGGCGCCCGCGACAGACCCGAGATTCATGCCGACGTTGAATCCCTGCGCACTGCTGACGGCGCGGATCGTGGTGATGGCTCGTTGGGTAAAAGCCATGAACTCGGCCGCTTCGTCGACCTCGAGTTCGCTGATATCAGGCACATGCCGATACGGGACGACGAGCAGATGCCCCGCGTTGTAGGGGTAAAGGTTGAGCACGGCGTAAGTCAGAACACCGCGCGCAACGATAAGTGACTCGGCATCGGGCCGGGTCGGGATCAGGCAGAACGGGCAAACAGCCGGATCATTCGGATCCCCGGCTGGCTTCGACTCGCCGAGAATGTAGGCCATCCGGTGCGGCGTCCAGATGCGGTCGAGACCGTCAGGAATGCCCACAGCACCAGATACATCGATGTCGTCGGCTCCGTCTGTGCTCACACCTGCACCCGTCGCTCGATGGCGTCACGGATCTCGGCAACTGCGTCCGCGATCGCGACCCCGTTCTTCTGGGTGCCGTCGCGATACCGGAATGACACTGCGCCCGCGGCGACATCATCGTCACCGGCGATCAGCATGAACGGCACCTTCTGCTTCTGCGCATTGCGAATCTTCTTCTGCATCCGGTCGTCGGAATCATCAACCTCGAACCGCACGCCGACCGCACGCAGCGCCTCACCTACAGGGCCTTCGAGATACGGCACGTGCGTGTCGGTGATCGGGATGCCGACCGCCTGCACTGGCGCCAACCATGGCGGAAACGCGCCGGCGTAGTGCTCGGTCAGCACAGCGAAGAACCGCTCGATCGAACCGAACAACGCGCGATGGATCATCACCGGACGGTGCCGCTCGCCGTCCGCGCCTTGGTATTCAAGCTCGAAGCGTTCCGGCAGGTTGAAGTCGACCTGGATGGTCGACATCTGCCAGGTGCGGCCGATCGCATCACGGGCCTGAACGGAGATCTTCGGCCCATAGAAGGCCGCACCGCCGGGATCGGGAACCAGTTCGAGACCCGACTCTGCAGCGACCTCGGCCAGCGTCGCTGTTGCGGTCTCCCAGACGTCGTTGTCACCCACGTACTTGTCGGGGTTTTTCGTCGAGAGTTCGAGGTAGAAGTCGTCGAGCCCGAAGTCACGCAGCAGTTCGAGCACGAACGTGAGCAACTTGCGCAGCTCGTCGCGCATGTCCTCGACCGTGGTGAAGATGTGCGCGTCGTCCTGCGTCATGCCGCGCACCCGGGTGAGGCCGTGGATCACACCCGACTTCTCGTAGCGGTACACCGTGCCGAACTCGAACATTCGTAGCGGGAGTTCGCGATACGACCGACCGCGGGCCCGGTAGATCAAGATGTGCATCGGGCAGTTCATCGGTTTGAGGTAGTAGTTGGTACCGCCATCGAGCTCCATGGGCGGATACATGCCGTCGGAATACCAATCGAGATGGCCGGAGATCTCGTAGAGCTTGCCCTTGGTGATGTGCGGAGTGTTGACGAACTCGTACCCGGCTTCGAGGTGCTTCGCGCGGGAGTAGTCCTCCATCTCCTTGCGGATCACGCCGCCCTTGGGGTGGAAGACCGCGAGCCCGGACCCCAGCTCGTCGGGGAAACTGAAGAGGTCGAGCTCGAGCCCGAGCTTGCGGTGGTCGCGCTTCTCGGCCTCAACCAACATCGCGAGGTAGGCCTTGAGCGCGTCGCGCGATTCCCAAGCGGTGCCATAGATCCGTTGAAGCTGTGGGTTCTTCTCACTGCCCCGCCAATACGCCGCGGCGCTGCGCATCAGCTTCAACGCGGGGATCGCTCGGGTACTGGGAATGTGCGGACCTCGACAGAGGTCCTTCCACGCAAGCGTTCCGTCGCGCCGAATGTTGTCGTAAACGGTCAGCTCGCTGCCGCCGACCTCGACGCTCTCGTCGTCGGCCGTGCCACCCTTCAGACCGATCAGCTCGAGCTTGAACGGCTCATCAGCGAGTTCGACGCGCGCGTCCTCGTCGCCGACCACCCGACGCCTGAAGATCTGGTCTTCCTTGACGATCTCGAACATCCGCTTTTCGATCCGCGCGAGGTCGTCGGGCGCGAACGGCTGGTGTGGCGCGAAGTCGTAGTAGAAGCCGTTCTCGATCGGTGGCCCGATCCCGAGCAACGTGCCGGGAAATAGATCCTGCACGGCCTGCGCCATCACATGGGCACTGGAGTGGCGCAGGATCGAGCGGCCGTCCGCAGAATCGATCGGTACGGCCTCGATGACGTCGCCATCACAGACGACAGCCGCCAGATCACGCAGCTCGCCGTTGATCCTGGCCGCGACAGTGCTGCGATCAGGTCCACGGTCACCACTGTCACCACTGTCACCACTGTCACCACTGTCACCAGCGAGGAGATCGCCCGCCGTCGTATCCGCGGGCACGCGACGAGCGGCGCCAGCGACGGTGACGGTGATCTCGGACACGAAGGCTCCCTGAGGCATCGGAGGATGAGGCTCCGATGCTAGCGAGCCTTAGGAGAGCGGTGCCGGCAGTTGATCCGCGGGCGCGCGGTCGGCCGACGATGGGAAGGCCGGCAGCAGCACGCTGCGCTTCAGTTCCGACCTCATGACCCCCGACGTGCTCATGCCCGACCGGCCGGCGAGAAACTCCACCGCGTGCCGAACCGAGCGACGGGCCTCAGCCAACGTGGGCGCCGACAACCGATGGACGACGGCGAGGTCGGCATTGCCCGAGGCAACCACGGTGAACATGCAGGCCCACCCGTCGGACTCTGATGCCCTTAAACGGGTATGACGGGCAACGACCTGCCCGACTCCTGGCAAATCGAACTCGTCAACAACCGCTCCGGCTTCCACGCGCATCCCAAGATCATGGCTTCGATGCCTGGAGCGCGATAGCGCCCGTTTGGGCTAGTCCCCTCGTCGTTCGTACCGCCCGCAGCGACATGAACTTGCAAGGCCCGGTATGGCGAGCGACCAGCCCGCACACCGACCCGTGCTGGAGGTTCTCCAGTCCGCAACCGCCGGCTTGCGCGACATCGTCGACGGTGTTCGCGTTGTGACTGTCGATGCGACTCTGGGTCTCGATACGCCGGATGATCATGATTGATACCCGTTTCTCTGGAGGTGTCTCCAGTGAACGGCGCCCGACTCTAAGGGGCTAGGGACGTTCGGCCGCGTGCCTCGGGACTCTCGGCGGGATTTCGGGCCAATGCCCTTCCTTGGACTGCTTCGCTTTACGTCCTTCGGAAGGCCATTGGCCCTCCGTCCCTTTCCGTCTCAAGCGGTAGGCACGCGGCTCTCCGCTAGGTGACGAGGTCGTCGCTCGATGAGCGACGTCAGTCTGGTGCGGTCGACGGTCGGCATCGCTGCGGCGTCAGCTGATTCGCAGCACGTGCAGGTCAGACCCACGAGCCAGGACGACGGTTGGGTAAGGCCCGGTGACCGTGCTCGCGATGGTGTCGTCGGGCAAGGCAAGCGGGTCACCGACGTTTCCGGTTGGCAACGAGAATCGGCGAAAGCATGCGGTTTGGTTCGCCGTGCAGACCCCCGTGTCGGAGTTGCCGACCACGAAGAGGCCGCTGGCCGTGACGGCGAGCGGCTCGTCAGCCGAGAAGTTGGTCTGCGCTACCGGGCCGACCAGCGTGGTCGCGTCATAGGTATTGAGCTGCGCGTCGAGGCCCTGCCCCGCGTCGTGCTGCACGATGACCTGACCGCCGACGACAGCGACCGCTTGGATCGCCGACGGCCCGGACAGCTGGAGATTGACCTGCTGGTTGGTCGGCGCCGTGGTTGTGGCGCCGGCGTTGGTCTGTTGCACCAACTCACTGCTCTGTTTGGTCACGTAGTAGACGCTCGACGGCCCGGCGGCGATGGAGAAAGCGCCCGAAAAGCCGGTCACCGAACGCACCGCAGAGGCCGACGACGAGTCGAGCTCGACGAGACCGTCCGGTGCGTCTGGCGAGTTGCCGTCGGATGCCGTCGACAAACCCCAAACCTTCGTGCCGGCAACCACCAGCTGGATCAGCGTGCCGGGCAATGCGGTGTTCCAGGTGTGCGTCACGTTGCCGGTGGTTCTGCTGTACGCCGTGACGGTCTGCCCTACACCGACGTACAGGTTCGCGGCATCGACAGCGAGTGCGGTGACCGGGCCTTTCACATGTTCGGCGATCCCCGCCGGCCCGGCGCCATCAACGACCCAGATGATCTGCGGTGAAGCGGGCTTTCCAGCCACGAAGATCGCACCATCGGGACCCTGCGCGACGGTCAGGCCGGTCTCCGCCGACGAGAACGCGCCCTTGATGGCCACGTCGGCGAACAGGGTCAGCGCTCCGGTCGGGCCGGGCGTAGGTAAGGCGTTGGAGCTGGACGCCGCGGGTAGCTGCGTCGGGAGCGCCCCGGCCGACCCCGCCGGCGCTGACGCGCCCGGCGATGCGACGGACGACGGCGGCTCGGGATTCGTCGTAGCTGGCGTCGACGCCGCTGTCGACGACCCGGCGCTTGCTTGCGGTGCGCTGACCGACGAGGTGACGGGCGCGGACGGGCCGCCGGAGTGCGAGGCGATGCAAGCCGTGCTGGTGAGAGCCAGCGCAGCAACGCCACAGCCGGTTGCCACGGCCCGGCGAACGCTCACCCTGGAAGCGCGGAAGGTTTCGATGGCACAGATCCTGGCACGACCGCAACGCGACGCTGAGCCTCGCCGGCCGTACCGCCAAGCGCCGTGCCCGGATTGCGAACATGCCGATAAGCCGATCCGTTTGGCCAGTTTGTGAAGTATTACCCTGGGTAGCAGTCCGGCTACAGACCGATGCCCGGTCAGGCAGGAGAATCCCCATGTCCGCGCACGACCCCATTCAGCGCGCGGAGCCGAGGAACGTCGCAGACCTAGCCGGCGTGCAAGCGATGACAGCGGACGCCGGCAGCGAGCACATCATCACTTTGCCGAGCGAGGATCGACTATTCCGGAGCTTCGTCGAGACCATGGCGGACGGCGCGGTCACCGTTTCGCCCGATGGCGTTGTGCTGTACGCCAATCAGGCTTTCGCTGATCTGGTTGCGCTCTCGAGCAAGTGGGTCGTCGGGCGTCCAGTACTTGAGTTCCTCAGCGAGGCGAGTCGCGCGCGGCTCGCCGACCTGATCGGGCCAAGACGTGGTGGCGGATCGGTCGAGGCGACCCTGATCACCAGCAGCGGCGAATCCGTGCCCGTCTGCATCAGCTCGTCGTCCGCGATCCGAACCGACGGCGACGAAATCACCTGCCTCACGGTCAGCGACCTCACTCGCGAGCGGCTGGCCGAGGCAACACTCGCGCATTCTGCGCAGCACGACGGACTCACTGACTTGCCCAACCGAACTTTGTTGACCGACCGACTACGGCATGCGCTCGAGCGACGACGCAGCGAGTCAACTGTCCTCGCCCTGTTGTTCTGCGACGTCGACGGCTTCAAGAACATCAACGACGAGTACGGCCATCAGATCGGTGATGACATGCTCCGCGTCGTCGCAGATCGGCTCAGTTCCGCCGTCCGCCCCGAGGACACCGTCGCGAGAATCGGCGGCGACGAGTTCGTCATTCTGTGCGAGAGTCTCGAGGACTTCAACGACGCCGCCACGATCGCCTACCGCGCGAGTGCCGCCGTCGCGGCTCCGATCGCGACAGGTCCGGCTGATCTCGAGATCACGGTCAGCATCGGCGTGGCCGTCGCGGCCGTCGGCGACGAAGTCACCGCAGACACGTTGCTGCGCGACGCCGACGAAGCCATGTACAAAGCAAAACGCCAAGGACCCAACGTGGTGGAGTTGTTCGACGAGCAGTTACGGGCAGCTGCGTCCTCCAGCCTGCGGTTGCTTGCAGAAATGCGGCGCGCGGAAGGCGATCGCGAATTGCGGTTGCACTATCAACCCGTCTTGCAGCTGCACAACGAGGCCGTGATCGGGGTCGAGGCCCTGATCCGCTGGCAGCACCCGACACGGGGCTTGGTGCGACCCGACGACTTCGTTCCGTTCGCGGAACGCAGCGGCTTGATCGTGGGCATCGGGGCTTGGGTTGTGCACGAGGCGTGCGAGCAGGCGGCAGTGTGGGCTGCGGATCGGCAGCTGCCCAATGCGCAGCTGACCATCTCGGTGAATGTCTCGGGACGGCAGCTCGCGAGGCGCGCCGGGTTGTTGCGAGCAGTGTCGTTGGCTCTCGACGAGTCGGGAGTCGAGCCGACCTCACTCGTTCTCGAGGTCACCGAGAGCGCGCTGATGGACGACGCCGAAGCAGCGCTGCGCGTGCTGACCGAACTGAAGACACTCGGCGTCCAAATCGCCATCGACGACTTCGGCACCGGCTACTCATCACTGGTCTATCTGAAGCGGTTCCCCGTCGACCTGATCAAGATCGATCGGTCCTTCGTCGCGGGTCTCGGCCGCGATCGCGAGGACGCCGCCATTGTTCGAAGCGTGATCGATCTCGCACACGCGCTCGGCATCGCGACGGTCGCTGAGGGAATCGAAACGCGGCGTCATCTTGCGATGTTGCAAGACCTGGGTTGCGCGTACGGCCAGGGCTACTTGTGGAGCCCGCCCGTGCCGGCGGACCAGGCGGTGCTCTGGACCCGAGAAGGTGCGCAGGCGGCGTCCAGCGCCCCATAACCACGACGCGCATCTGCCCGACAGCGGTCGGCTATTTGGCGCCTGCGGGCCGTTCCCTCACCTGCCGATACAGACGTGACAGCTCTCATTCGGCATACACAGTGGCTTGGCGGGTGCATGGAACCGGGTCGACCGCGTCGCGCGAGCTACAAGGATCGCTCGGCACCCGACCCTGCTGCTAGCGGCACGGGTATTGACCGTCGTGCCGAGGAACGGTGGGATCGGCGCCGCGCCGCGGCTATCGGCGTCCGGGCAGCCATCGTTGGTGGCCCCATCGCCGGCTCCGTCGTGGCAATGGCGGTGCTCAGCCGGGTGCTCCCATCACCTGGTGCGCACGCCGGGCTCATGACTCGCGTCGGCTGGTGGGCTGCCATCTTGGCGGGATCGCTTGCCGCGATGTGGCTGGTGGATCGCGTCACTCGGCGACTGGCCCCACTCGCCGCCCTGCTCGACATGGCCGTCTTGTTCCCCGGCCGCGCCCCCACCCGGTTCAAGGTCGCGCGCAAAGCCGGTGACCTGCGTCAGCTAACGGCTCTGACCGAGCAGGCGAACAAGCTCGACGGTCGCAGTGGATTGGCCGATGCGGCAGAGCAGATCCTCGCGCTGGTGGGTTCATTACGCGCGCACGACCGGCACACCAGAGGCCATTCGGAGCGGGTGCGCGTCTACACCGATCTGATCGCCGCACAGATGCGGCTGAATCCCGCTGCCGTCGACCGGTTGCGCTGGGCGGCACTCCTGCACGACATCGGCAAACTGCGAGTCCCGAGAACCACCCTGAACAAACCGGCGAAGCTCTCCGCTGCCGAGTGGGACAGCATCCGCCAGCACCCACTCGCCGGCGCCGACCTCGCAGGGGCCCTGCTGCCCTGGCTGGGCGAGTGGGGCAAAGCGATCGCCGAACACCACGAACGCTTCGACGGCACCGGCTACCCACTCGGATTGAGCGGCCGCGAGATCTCCCTAGCCGGTCGGATCGTCGCGCTCGCCGACTCCTTCGAGGTGATGACCGCCGCCCGGGCCTATAAGAGAGCAATGACCCGCGGAGCGGCACTCGCCGAAGTCGTGAAGTGCAGCGGCACGCAGTTCGACCCCGACGTGGTTCGTGCACTGCTCGAGGTGTCCGCACCCCGGCTCCGTTGGGCGATGGGACCGACGTCCTGGCTGGTCGGAACACCACTGCTCGGCTCCGCGCCGTCGCTGACAGCAGCTGGCGTCGCCGCCCAAGCAGCGGTCGGAGTCAGTGCCGTGGCGGTCGCCGGTGTGACTGGCGTCGCCGGCCCTGCACTCGCAGCCAACACCACCCCGGCACCCGCGCCGAGCGCGCAGCCGGCGGCGGCCACGCAGGTCGCCGTCGCGCCAATTCACCCGGCGACGCCAGCCGCGCCACGTGTGGCGACGAAGCATTCGGCCCCCCGCCCAGCTGAGCTACCGCCTCCCTCAGCGCCGGAGAGCCCGACCACACCGGCAACACCGGCGACAGCGCCGCCCGCGCCGAGCCCGAAGCCCGCGATCATCGCGCCGACTAACACCACAGGCGTCGAGCCCGCGAAGAAGTCGGCTGCCCCCAAACCGACGCCCAGCGCACCGCCGCAGGCGATCGCGCCACCTGCGCCTGTCGTGCCCGTCGGCCCCAAACTCGCACTGCCGCCGCCACCGCCGCCCCCCACGCCGACGCCCAGCGCGACCAGCAACTCCAACAGTGGCAAAGGCGGCGGCAACAACAGCGGTGGCAGCGGGAACCATGGACACGGACACGGCTGGGGCCACGGGTCCGGCGGCTGACCCACAGCGGCTAACTGACAGCGCTGACAACCTGGCCCGCAGTCCGGCATGATGTCGCCTCCGGACGGGGGTAGATGTCCACGGTGGCGAAAACACGATGCGTTTGCGTCGTAGCGTTGACGCTCGTCCTCACCGCATGCACCAGCAGCAAGCATTCGACGCAACGGCCTGGCGCACCGGAAAGGTCACCGGGACCGAGACGGTCGACTTCACACCCGACCTCAAGACATGCGAGGTCGACTTCCGGCTGTGGCCGAACAAGCCCAAGACCGCAATAGCCGGAGACCATCTCGCTATCGATGCCGCGAAGGTCGGTGGTGCCGCAGTCACGCCCACCCTAAATGCCGATGGCGGCACTGCATCGTCGTCAACGTTGGCTGTCCTGCCGTTGACGGCATGCGCAAAACCGGGCACGACGGTGCACATCGACCTCGCGTTCACCCTCACCCTGGGCGTCGACGTAGCCGAACGCACGGGACGTGAAGCAAGCGGCAAGTTCGCCTGGTTCGACTACTCGTTTCCTTTGCTGGCATGGGATTCGGGCACGGCTGGATGCGCGACCCGGCAGTAAACTTGTATGGCGACATGTCCGGCAGCGAAGACTTCAATCTCTCAAGTCTTTCTGCGACAGCGCCCTCTGCGGACGCCGTCACAGGCACTGGCGCGGCCGGCGCGACGACTGCCGGTGCGAATGGCACGACCGTTCACAACTTCTCCGCGACGGCGGTGCGCGACGTGTCGGTCGCGGTCGGCGACTTCACTGTGCTGAACCAGCAGGACGGCGATGTGTCGGTGCATCTGGCGACGCCACCGTCAACGGTGGTGACGCCGCAAGTGTGGGCAGCTGCCATTGCGAAGTCGTTGGCATTGGAAAAGATGCTTGGCCCGTTCCCGTATCCGGATGTGTGGGTCACCGTGCTCGAGCCCGCACTCGGCAGTGGATTCGAGTTTCCCGGAGGCTTCCTGATCGCCGACATCGACCCCGACAACGATGCGCCGACAGTCGTCACCCATGATCTCGCGCATTCGTACTTCTTCGGCCTGGTGGGAAATGACCAGGGCCGCGATCCATGGCTCGACGAATCGTGGTCAGTGTGGGCCGGGATCGTCGTGAACGGGGCCGGCGAGCCCGACCTGACGCCGTCCGCTGCACCGCAAGCCGGCCCGATCGGCGAACCGATGACCTTCTGGGCGACCCAGCCGTCGGCTGGGCAGACCTACTTCGAGGACGTTTTCGTAAGGACACTGCCGCCACAGGTCCTCTGACCTTGGCAACTACTAGTGGGCACGGACTGGTGGGCGCGGCAGGTTTCGAACCTGCGACCCCTGCCGTGTGAAGGCAGTGCTCTCCCACTGAGCTACGCGCCCCAGCAGCGCGTCACTCTACACGGGC